>Ga0180433_10000398_pt1 | contig 74062 bp, 77 predicted proteins | sample SS_ome_8_FD_132980 | JGI IMG/M metagenome (GOLD analysis project Ga0180433, IMG submission 132980) | Hypersaline lake sediment archaeal communities from the Salton Sea, California, USA - SS_1_D_1 metaG | ecosystem: Environmental > Aquatic > Non-marine Saline and Alkaline > Hypersaline >...
CCTTTCACGGCGGTAACACGGGTTCGAATCCCGTACGGGTCACCATGGAGGATTAGCTCAGCTGGGAGAGCACTTGCCTTACAAGCAAGGGGTCGGCGGTTCGATCCCGTCATCCTCCACCATTACATAACGCCGGTGTAGCTCAATTGGCAGAGCACGATGAAAAAACATCGGTGAAATAACATCAGCGTACCGATTGAGCTGCTTCTTGAGTAAGCTTTCTGAAATCGGGACGACAGATTACAACGCAATATTGTTGTAAATTACTTTTGGATTGTGCCGGTGTAGCTCAATTGGCAGAGCAACTGACTTGTAATCAGTAGGTTGGGGGTTCGATTCCTCTCGCCGGCATTGTTTCTTGAATAATATGGAGGGGTAGCGAAGTGGCTAAACGCGGCGGACTGTAAATCCGCTCCCTCAGGGTTCGGCGGTTCGAATCCGTCCCCCTCCACCATGATTTATAAATCACATGTAACAACGATAGTTGTGAAAGTGATTTTTTTATTGGGTTAGCATAATTTTTTAATTCCACAATTCAGAGAAAATTTATATAAGTTATGTCGGATTGTTTTCCTGTAGATGTTTTTCAATGAAGTTATTTCATATCACGAAAACAATCCTGTGATGTTAAATCACGAAGCAGTTTCACTGAAGTATTTTCATGATGTTAATTCAATGGGCTATAGCCAAGCGGTAAGGCAACGGACTTTGACTCCGTGATGCGCTGGTTCGAATCCAGCTAGCCCAGCCAATTAAGAGCCATTAGCTCAGTTGGTAGAGCATCTGACTTTTAATCAGAGGGTCGGAGGTTCGAGTCCTCCATGGCTCACTTTTGCGGAAGTAGTTCAGTGGTAGAACACCACCTTGCCAAGGTGGGGGTCGCGGGTTCGAATCCCGTCTTCCGCTCCAGACAAATATGGTCTTTTTTTTTATTATGGGGTCTTAGCTCAGCTGGGAGAGCGCCTGCTTTGCACGCAGGAGGTCAGCGGTTCGATCCCGCTAGGCTCCATTTTTGACTCCTTCATCTGTAAAAGATGGAGGAGTTTTTATTTAAAGAAAATATATAAAAAAACACAGCACTGAAGCTGTGTCTTTTCTTGTTTAGGAAATGATAAATTTACATTTTGTGAACTACGTTGTTCATAGGTGGTTTTCGTCTAGATTCAGTCCAACCTGTTTAAAAGCGAAGAGTGAATATTTTTCACTAGAAAATTGCTATAAAGCGAAATTTTCTGTATATTTATTCGAAATCTTGTCAAGTTGAGTCATCTTTCTTTTCATAGGTAAAATAATGAATGTGAGGCAAAGGAGGATGACGAGATGAAAAAAAATAAAATTTCGATTATCGGTGTTCCTATGGATCTGGGGCAATTAAGACGTGGAGTCGATATGGGGCCTAGTGCCATTCGTTATGCTGGAGTTATTGAGAGGCTAGAAAAATTACATTATGAAATTGAAGATCTAGGTGATATTGAAATCGGTCGAGCAGAGAGATTTGACGCTCAAAGTGTCGAAAAATTAAGGAATTTGAAAGCGGTAGCAGAAGCGAATGAGAAATTAGCTAAAAAAGTTGATGAAGTCATTCAGACCGACTCTTTCCCTTTAGTGCTTGGAGGGGACCATAGTATAGCAATTGGAACGTTAGCAGGAGTTGCTAAACATTATGAAAATTTAGGTGTCATTTGGTATGATGCACATGGAGATTTAAACACTGCTGAAACATCTCCATCAGGAAATATACATGGTATGCCATTAGCCGTTAGTTTAGGTATCGGACATCCAGCTTTAACAAATATTTATAACTATGCTCCGAAAATTAAGCCAGAAAACATTGTCATTATTGGAGCTAGGTCTTTAGATGAGGGTGAAAGAGAGCTTATTAAGGAAAAAGGAATTAAAGTTTATACGATGCACGAAATTGATCGTCTAGGCATGACAAAAGTAATGGAAGAAACGATTTCTTATTTACAAGAGCGAAAAACAGATGGAGTCCATTTATCCCTTGACTTAGACGGACTTGATCCTCATGATGCACCAGGTGTAGGAACACCGGTAATTGGTGGAATTAGTTATCGAGAAAGTCATTTAGCAATGGAAATGTTAGCAGAATCTAAAATTATTACGTCAGCAGAGTTTGTAGAAGTAAATCCAATTTTAGATGAACGAAATAAAACAGCTTCTGTGGCTGTTGCTTTAATGGGTTCTCTGTTAGGTGAAAAGCTTCTGTAACTAATTTGGTTGTCTCCGAGGAGGCAACCTTTTTGTTTTCAAAGAAATAAATTATTTTACCCGAAATAGCTAATATTTGTTAAAATAATTTTGTATGTCAAAAATGAAACCTTTCTATAGATTTTTCGTATAATAGGTAGCCCGCAAATGCGGAGGTTGGAGAAATGGATATATTAGTAAAAAAGAGAATAAAACAAATTAAAAAAGGTGACCAAGATGCATTTGCTGACATTGTGAATCTTTACAAAGATAAAATTTATCAGCTATGTTATCGGATGTTAGGAAATGCACATGAGGCTGAAGATATAGCACAAGAGGCTTTTATTCGTGCCTATGTTAATATTCATTCTTTTGATGTAAACAAAAAATTTTCCACTTGGCTTTATAGAATTGCAACGAATTTATCCATAGATCGAATTCGGAAAAAGAAGCCAGATTATTATTTAGATGCAAATATTTCTGGTACTGATGGACTGGATATGTATTCTCAATTAGCTTCCGATAATCCAAAGCCAGAAGAAGAATTAGAAGCCTTAGAGCTACAAGATACGATTCAAAAAGAAATATTAAAGCTTCCTGAGAAATATCGATCGGTAATTGTTTTAAAATATATTGAGGAATTGTCCTTGCAAGAGATTTCTGAGATATTAGAAATTCCTATTGGCACAGTGAAAACAAGAATCCATCGCGGAAGAGAAGCATTGAGAAAACAATTAAGACACTTATGATGATTGGGGTGATAAGAATGAAGTGTCCTGCCGATATTGTGGAAAAAATTCATGAATACATGGATGGAGAGCTAGGTCATCAGGAAGAAAAAAAATTAAAAGAGCATTTACATGTATGTAGTGAGTGTATGAAGCATTACCAAGAGCTTGAGAAGGCTGTAGCATTCGTGAAAAGTACATCTCATATTCAGGCGCCTGATGATTTTACGGAAAAAGTAATGAAGAACCTGCCGAGGGAAAAACGGACCGTAAGTTTTAATCGCTGGTTGAGAAACCATCCATTTTTAGTAGCAGCATCATTATTTATTCTATTAATGACAGGTAGTTTGTTTTCTTCTTTTCAGGAAGATAACAAATTTAGCGTAACGAAGCATGAAAATGTCATTGTTGAAAATCATACTGTTATTGTTCCAGAAGGTGAAACTGTTAAAGGTGACATTGTTGTACGAAATGGAGATATTAAAATTGAAGGTACGGTTGAAGGAAATGTTACAGTGATAAATGGTAATCAATATTTAGCTTCTGCCGGACAAGTTACAGGTGAGATAGAAGAGGTTAATCAAGCATTTGAATGGTTATGGTATGAAATCAAATCTATTGTAAAAGAAGTTGTAAATGTTATCAATGAAGATTAGGGTCATCGATTAGGATGACCTTTTTGCTCTCTAAAAGAAGAGTGTATAGTTTGATTTTAAACTTGTTTCTTTTAATGTATGGGAATAATCTAAGGAAGTTTTAGATGATGTTCTATAGGAGAGAATTTAAAGAAAGGTATGGTATAATAAGATAGTTACGGATGGATTGAATATTGGAGGAAAAGGAAATGGTCTTAGGGGACTTTGAAGTATTACAATACCTCGGCGATATTATTGACATTCTCCTCGTTTGGTTCGTTATATACAAATTAATTATGGTGATTCGCGGGACAAAAGCGGTTCAGCTTTTAAAAGGAATCACTGTTATTATCGTTGTTCGAGTATTGAGTCAATATTTAGGATTAAGCACACTTCAATGGTTAATGGACCAAGCACTTACATGGGGTTTTTTAGCAATTATTATTATTTTTCAGCCCGAATTACGGAGAGCACTTGAACAGCTTGGTCGAGGAAAGTTTTTTACAAGGACAGCTATTCAAGAAGACGAAGAACAGTCTAAAGTAATTGAATCAATTGTAAAGGCAACTGAATATATGGCAAAGCGGAGAATTGGTGCTTTGCTTACTATAGAACGAGAAACAGGAATGGGAGATTACATTGAGACTGGAATTTCATTAAGGGCTAATGTTTCTTCAGAACTTTTGATCAATATATTTATTCCAAATACTCCATTACATGATGGAGCTGTCATAATTCAAAAAAATCAAGTCGCTGCAGCTGCCTGCTACTTGCCACTATCGGAAAGCCCGTTTATTTCTAAAGAATTAGGTACTCGTCACCGCGCTGCAGTAGGTATTAGTGAAGTAACAGATAGTATTACGGTTGTGGTTTCAGAAGAAACAGGAAGCATTTCGTTAGCAAAAAACGGAGAATTACACCGCAATCTATCAATTGAAAAATTAAAGGATATGTTAGAATCTGAATTTAAACGAGCGAAAACTGCTTCCTCAAGCCGTTGGCACTGGAGGGGAAGAAAGCATGGATAAATTAATGAACAATAGTTGGTTTATGCGTATTATTGCATTATTGTTTGCATTAATGTTATATGCATCCGTGAACATTGAGTCACCTGCATCCAATAATAAACCGGGGAATTCGATTTTTCCAGCTGCTACGGCAACAGATTCAGCAACATTAACAGATATCCCAGTAAATGCATACTATGATGAAAATGAATATGTCGTTAGAGGAATTCCGCAAACAGTAACAGTAACTTTAGAGGGACCAACTAGTGCTTTAACGACCACAAAACAAGTAAAAGATTTCGAAATATATGTTGATTTAAGAAATTTACCAACGGGAACACATCGAGTGCAACTAAAGCAAAGAAATATATCCGATCGGTTAAAAGTAACTATTAACCCATCGGTTATTACGGTTACCATTCACCAAAAAGTCACTAAAGATTTTTCGGTTGAAGTTGATTATATCAACCAAAGTAAAATGAAAGAGGGCTACACAGTTGAAGAAGCCATTGCAAAACCAAATACAGTAAAAGTAACGGGTGCACAGGAAGATATTGATCGTATTGCTTTTGTGTTAACAAGAGTGAACTTGGAAAATGTGAGTGAAACCTTTGAGCAGGAGTCAACGGTAACGGTGTACGACGAAAACGGGAATATCCTCCCTGTAGAAGTCGACCCATCCATCGTGACCGTTACCGTCCCAGTTAATAGTCCAAGTAAGACTTTACCGGTTAATGTGAAAAAAATTGGAAGCTTAAAAGATGGCTTTAGTATTTCAAGCATCACAACAACTCCTACAGAATTCACAGTATTTGGGCCAAAGGATGTGTTGGATAAATTAGAATTTCTTGACGGAATAACAATCGATTTGACTAAAATAACAGATGATACAACGCTAGAAATGGAAATTCCAAAACCAAAAGGTGTAACGAAAATTGTACCTGAAAAAGTCCAGATTAAAGTTGAAATCGATAAACAGCAGGAAAAGTCATTTGAGAATATCCCAATTAAAACGATTGGATTAAGTGAAACCCAGACCATTACATTTCTTGACCCAAAGTCTGAAAAGCTTAATGTTCAAATAAAAGGTACTGAAGAGGTTTTGAAAAATATTAAAGAAGACGATATTGAACTGTATATCAACGTTGCAGATTTAGGTGAAGGGGTACATAATGTCGAAGTTCAAGTCAATGGTCCACAAAATATTGATTGGACATTATCAAAAGAAGAAATAACAGTCCAAATATCATCAAATATAGATCTGGAAGATAACACTTCACAATCGTCATAAAGTTTTTGTAAAAGGAGCGATATTTCCATGGGTAAATATTTTGGTACTGACGGTGTAAGAGGAGTTGCAAATAGTGAGCTGACGCCAGAATTGGCTTTTAAGCTAGGGCGTTTTGGAGGATATGTTCTAACAAAAGATAAAGAAAGGCCAAAAGTTATAATTGGCCGGGATACACGTATATCTGGTCATATGTTAGAAGGAGCATTAGTTGCAGGACTTTTATCCATTGGGGCTGAAGTCATGAGACTAGGTGTTATTTCAACTCCTGGAGTAGCCTATTTAACAAGAGCGTTAGGTGCTGAAGCGGGTGTTATGATTTCAGCTTCGCATAACCCAGTTCAAGATAATGGAATTAAGTTTTTCGGTCCTGACGGATTTAAATTATCAGATGAACAAGAAGAGCAAATTGAACAATTAATGGACCAAGAGGAAGATACATTACCACGCCCAATCGGTGCAAACCTTGGTCAGGTTAGCGACTATTTTGAAGGTGGTCAAAAATACTTACAATTTTTAAAGCAAACAGTGGATGAAGAGTTTACGGGATTACATATAGCTCTTGATTGTGCTCACGGTGCTACGTCTTCCTTAGCGACTCATCTATTTGCTGATTTAGATGCGGATGTGTCAACAATTGGTACATCACCAAATGGTTTAAATATTAACGATGGTGTCGGTTCAACACACCCTGAGACACTTGCTGCATTTGTGAAAGAAAAAGGCGCAGATGTTGGTTTAGCATTTGACGGAGATGGTGACCGTTTAATTGCCATTGATGAAAATGGTGAAATTGTTGACGGTGACCAAATAATGTATATTTGTGCGAAACATTTAAAAGAACAAGGATTATTAAAAAATGATACGGTTGTCTCCACGGTTATGAGTAACTTAGGCTTTTATAAGGCATTAGAAGCAGAAGGCTTAAAAAGTATCCAAACAAAAGTTGGAGACCGTTACGTTGTGGAAGAGATGAAGAAAAATGATTACAAACTAGGTGGAGAACAATCTGGTCATATTATTTTCCTTGACTATAATACGACTGGAGATGGATTACTAACAGCTATCCAGCTTGTCAATATCATGAAATTAACTGGGAAAAAATTATCGGAGCTCGCTAGTGAAGTGGAGAAGTATCCACAATTACTAGTGAACGTTAAAGTAACGGATAAATATCAAGTAATGGAAAATGACAAAGTAAAAGCGATTATCGAAGAAGTTGAAAATGAAATGGCTGGAAATGGCCGCATTCTCGTTCGTCCATCTGGAACAGAACCATTAGTACGTGTAATGGCAGAAGCTCCAACAGAGGAAGCTTGCCAAGAGTATGTTGAAAAGATTGCAGAAGTGATTCGTACCGAAATGGGTGCAGAGTAAGCACCACTAAAAAGACTGGGGATTAGCTCTTTTTATAACTTGGGCTTATCTCCAGTCTTTTACCTATAATACATTCAATAAAAAAGCAAACATTTCTAGAATTGTTACATATACTAGAAATGTATTGAAAAAGGATTGACGAAATCTTTTTTCTTAGTGTAAAATTTTTATTGTTTTAGTCAAGATATGGAAAGGAGGATAGTGGAATCCATTTCACAAGTAAGCGCCTGGACTAAGCACGATCGGAAGTTGCTTAGTTGACGAGGAGGAGGTTAATCGATTGCTCGGCGGATGCCTCCCGGTTGTTTTCTAGTTACAGCCGTAAAGTCTATTCTTAAAACAGAGAGGCAACTCTTTGGACAAAGGAATAGACGTAACTAGCAAAAAGAAAGAGAAAACATGAGTGAGGGGACATTAGAAAGCTGACCTTCGGATCAATGTCCCCGAGTGATCATCTTTCTGTGTCCCCTCAGACAAATGGGAGGAAGAATGATCATATGTGTGGAATAGTAGGATATATTGGACAACAAGATTGTAAAGAAATTTTACTGCGCGGTTTAGAAAAATTAGAATATCGAGGCTATGATTCAGCTGGTATTGCTGTATTAAATGGTGACGATGTACACGTTTTTAAAGAAAAAGGTAGAATTGCAAAGCTACGTGAAACTGTAGATGAGTCTGTTGTCTCAACAATTGGTATCGGTCATACTCGTTGGGCAACACACGGTGTACCAAGTAAAACAAATGCACATCCACACCAAAGTGCAACAGGTCGCTTTACTCTTGTTCATAATGGTGTTATCGAAAACTATTTACATTTAAAACGTGAGTACTTAAAAGATGTTGAATTAAAGAGTGAAACAGATACGGAAGTCATCGTTCAAGTAATCGAACAATTTGTGAATCAACAAAATTTAGATATTGAAGAAGCTTTCCGTCAAACTTTAGTTCAATTAAAAGGATCTTATGCGATTGCTTTATTAGATAAAGAAAATCCAGAGGTTATTTATGTAGCGAAAAATAAAAGCCCTCTTCTTGTTGGGGTTGGAGAAGATGGCTTTAATGTTGTAGCATCTGATGCTATGGCTATGCTTCAAGTAACGGATCAATTTGTTGAACTAATGGATAAAGAAATGGTTATTGTCAAACGTGAACGTGTAACGATTAAAAAATTAAACGGTGAAATTGTTGAACGTAATCCTTACACAGCTGAGCTAGATGCTAGTGATATTGAAAAAGGAACGTACCCTCACTACATGTTAAAAGAAATTGACGAGCAACCGCTTGTCATGAGAAAAATCATCCAAAAATATCAGGATGAAAACGGGAACCTAAATGTGGATCCTGAAATTGTTCGTGCTGTTAATGAAGCGGATCGCATCTATATTGTAGCGTGCGGAACGAGCTATCATGCAGGTCTTGTTGGGAAACAATTTATAGAAAAATGGGCAAACGTCCCTGTAGAAGTGCATGTGGCAAGTGAGTTTTCTTATAATATGCCATTACTTTCTAACAGACCTTTATTCATCTTCATTTCTCAGAGTGGTGAAACAGCAGATAGCCGTGCGGTCCTTGTACAAGTAAAAGAACTCGGATATAAAGCTTTAACGATTACAAACGTTCCAGGTTCTACTCTTTCTCGTGAAGCTGACTATACATTACTTTTACATGCTGGTCCGGAAATTGCTGTTGCTTCAACAAAAGCTTATACCGCACAAATTGCCGTTTTAGCAATTTTAGCGGCCGTAGCAGCGGAGGTAAACGGTAAATCCTTATCATTTGATTTAATGCAAGAGCTTGGAATCATTGCAAATGCGATGGAAACATTATGCGATCAAAAAGAAGAAATGGAAGCTATTGCGCGAGAATACTTATCTACGACACGTAACTGCTTCTTCATTGGCCGTACACTAGACTATTATGTAGGACTAGAAGGAGCATTGAAACTAAAAGAAATATCATACATTCAAGCGGAAGGCTTTGCTGGCGGTGAATTAAAACACGGTACCATCGCTTTAATTGAACACGGTACTCCAGTTATTGCGCTCTCAACTCAAGAGCATGTCAACTTAAGTATTCGTGGTAATGTCAAGGAAGTGGTTGCTCGTGGAGCAAATCCATGTATCATCTCCATGAAAGGCTTAGAGGAAGACGATGATCGTTTCGTATTACCTCAAGTACATGAGGACTTAACACCATTAATCTCCGTCATTCCGCTTCAGTTGATCGCATACTACGCAGCGCTACATCGCGGCTGTGATGTTGACAAACCTCGTAACCTAGCAAAATCAGTTACGGTTGAGTAATAGGAAGAAAGATTTTGTTGAAGAAGAAATACAAAAAAGTAGGGAACCGGACACTAAAAATTATGTACCGAACAAAAAGTATGAAACTAAAAGCCTGTTGGTGAATCCAACAGGCTTTTGTTTATAGATGAAAAAGCTCAAGACTCTTCCACTACTCATTGTTTTTCCTCTATTTTATTTCTTCAAGCGATGGTGCTAACATAAAGTAAACAGCTAGAAGATGATGATGCATTTATCGGTAATTATAAGAATGAAAATTAAAGAAATAATTATTTAACGATGATAAAGGAAGCCTCCAATTAAGTAATGGATAATTTTTTAATGACAGGAAAAAGGGGATAAATTTAGAATTAACATTTTAATTGGTAGCTAATTATTAAAATTGAAGAGGGGGTCCCAAAATGACAAATAAGAATCGTAAAGTTGATGGATTTATTAAAAAGGCCAAAAAGTGGAAGGAAGAATATGAGAAGTTGAGAAATATCGTCCTTGATTGTGAGCTGACTGAAGAAATTAAGTGGATGCATCCTTGTTACACATTTGAGGGAAAAAACATTGTTACATTACATGGGTTTAAAGATTATTGTGCGCTTCTGTTTTATAAAGGGGTCTTGTTAAAGGATCCCCATGGTATTCTAATCCAACAAACGGAGAATGTACAGGCAGCGCGTCAGATTCGGTTCACTAATGTTCAAGAAATAAATGAGATGGAACCAATTTTGAAATCCTATATTACTGAAGCCATTGAAGTAGAAAAAGCTGGATTAGAAGTGAATTATAAAAAAACTTCGGATTACAAAATTCCTGAAGAGCTCCAAAATAAATTTAAGGAATTGCCTGAATTGAAAACTGCTTTTAAAGCATTGACTCCTGGTCGTCAAAGAGCATATATTCTTTATTTTTCTAATGCAAAAAAATCGAAAACTCGAGAGTCACGGATTGAAAAATATATTCAGCATATTCTCGATGGTAAGGGATTAAATGATTAAGTATATTTGATGAGAAATTAAATTAATTTGACCTTTAATTTACTGTTTTTTGCATATATCTAAATACCTTTTAGATTGTGGTTAGCCTCCAATCATATAAATTTTAGATAAGTTTTCTTCAAAAAGGTAGCTTTAATAAGAGTAACTTAGATAGAAAATGATTAAGCTTTTTTATAATCCTAATTATAGGAGGGAACAACATGGGAGTTTTTACAGAATATTTAGCACAAATTGATAACCCAGAGCATCGGTTTCGAATGGAAGAAATTTTAACTTGGGTTACTAAAAAATTTCCCAACCTGGAGCCACAAATAAAGTGGAATACGCCAATGTTTTCCGTCACGGTACATTTATCATCAGTTTTTCAACAGCGAAGAATCATATAAGCGTTGCCCCCGAAGAAAAGACAATGACTCATTTTTCTAATGAGATTGCTCAAGCAGGTTACAGTGCTACTAAAGGCCTGTTTCGAATTCCTTGGAATGAACCGGTCAAATACGAATTAATAGAGAAGATAATTGAATTTAATATCAAAGATAAGGAAGACTGTTCAACTTTTTGGAGGAAATAGAAAATAGAAGTTCTGTTTCTTAGGGGTTCTAATTGCCTTTAAGAAATGAAAGTTGTTTAAATGATATAAAATTCATTTTTAAAAAATGTTTTATTGATCATGTTTAAAATACTCTCCTTCTTCAAATTTTTGTTGTTTAAATATTTTTCAGTCCAAACACTATGATGATATTCATGTGCACAACATTTAATTTTCAACATGTTTGGGGTGCTAATTTGAAAAATACAGTTTTCTGAAAAACTACTATTATGTAGAAAAAGGTAGATTATTTTTTTCTCTATCCCCTAAATGAGGAACGAGTCAAGTATAACTTTTCATAAGTTGTATAGGTGAAAAAATTCTGTTTGGAGGGAATAGAGAATGAACAATATGTATCAACATGGAATGAATTCACAGGGTACCTCAAATGGTCCTATGCAAGTAGTGGTTGTAGAGCCTTTTGTTTATGCAGCACTTCATAGTCTGATTGGAAAAAGGGTGGTTATTGATACATCAAGGGGTTCGATTAATGGAGTTTTAGAGGATGCTAAGCCAGATCATGTTGTCATTCAAGAGTATGATTCCACCTTTTTTGTTCGAACATGTGAAATTATTTGGATCATGCCTGAATCTTAAGCTCATTAAGAAACTCTGACACTAGTTAGAGTTTCTTTTTTTTTAGGTTGAAAAAAGAAGCGAAGCCCTCAACTTAATAAAACAGAAGAAGGCAATAGATAATGAAATCATTTTTCTTGTTCCAGTTTAGGTGTAGAGGGCACCGACTTATCTTCTTGAACTTTTAAGCTTTTTTTCAATTCCTCGTTTTCTTTCGATAACTGCTTTACTTGTCGTTGTAACTTGAAAATGCGAATTAAACCAAACGAACTCGCGATAATACCACCCATTAAAGTGGATCCAAGTATGACAAGAATGAGGGGTATTTCAGTTGTATTAATAATAAAATCAACAGCTACAGACTCTACATTAACAACGGCAAAAATCGCAACAATTAATGCAAAAATAAGGGCAAGAATAAAATTCCATTGTATTTTCACTAGGATCATCCCCTTACTAAAAAATCAGAATATTATAATTATATGATACCAAATATGTTATGATTTTACGGCTTTTTTTCCTTTTATAAACAAAAGTTTAGGAAAAGAAGTCTTCTCATAATTGGTAAGTTTATACTACTAATGTAACCGACATAAAAAATAGGTTCACCCTCGAAAGATTTATTGAAACAAAAGATAGGGGGAAGACATACATATGGATAAGAAAAAACTCAAAAAACTAGTAGCAAGTAGTGTTTTAACTTCAGCTCTAACTTTTTCATTTGGAACAGGTGCTGTTTTTGCTAATGAAGATACCGCAGAAACGACTGAAGTAACAGAACAAACAGAGACTACAACTGAGCAAGAAACACAAATGACGGAAGAAACAAATGTAACTCCTGAAGAGGAAACAACGGAAGCGACAACTTCTGAAGAATCCTCAGAAACTACAGAAGAAACTACAACTGAAGAATCTGTTGAAGAAGGAACAACAGAGGATGAAGCTCTAGAAGAAGAAACTGAGGAAGAAACAACAGAAGAAGAAACAGGAGAATCTGAAGTAGAACAAGATACTGAAGAAAATACAGAAGAGGAACCTTCATTAGTTCCAGGTGATTTCTTCTATTTTGTGAAAATTATGATGGAAAAAATTCGCCTTGCTGTAACATTTGACGAGTACAAAGAAGCTCAATTATTAGCGGAATTTGGTGCTGAACGTATTGCAGAAGCCAATGTATTAATTAAAGAAGGTAAGTCAGAAGAAGCTGCAGAAGTTTTACAAAAAGCGATTGAAACGTTAAAAGAAGCATATGAAAAATCAGGTGAAGGTTCAGAAGAAGCAACAGAAGAGGCTGCTACTGAACAAACAACAGAAGAAGGGACAACTGAAGAAGAGACAACAGTAGATGAAACGACTGAAGATGTAGCTGAAGAGGAAGCAACTGAAGAAACAGCTGACGATACAGAAGGAACAGAAGAAGATGAAGCGGTAGAGGAAGAAAAAGTTGAATTAGAAGCAAAAATTGCTCAAAACATTGATGCTCTTTTATTAGCACTTTCTAACGTAAAAAATGAACAAGCTCAATTATCACTAATGAAAAATATTCAAAAATCATTTGAAAAGCTAGATAAAAAATTAGCTAAATATGAAGAAATGAGTACTAAATATGAAGAGAAAATTGGCGAGATTGACGAAAAACTAACGAGTGGACAAATTTCAGAAGAAGAAGCAGATAGAGAAAAGGATAAGCTGGAAGAAGAATTAAGCAAAAAGACTGAAAAACTTGTCGAAGAGACAGAAAGAGATTTTGAGGAAACGACAAATGAAATTGAAAAAATAGAAAAGGAAGCAGCGAAGAAAGCAGAAGAAAAAGAGCGTGAAGCAGCAAAGAAAGCAGAAGAAAAAGAGCGTGAAGCAGCAAAGAAAGCAGAAGAAAAACAACGTGAAGCAGCAAAAAAAGCAGAAGAAAAAGAGCGTGAAGCAGCTAAAAAAGCAGAAGAAAAACAACGTGAAGCAGCAAAAAAAGCAGAAGAAAAGCAGCGTGAAGCAGCAAAGAAAGCAGAAGAAAAACAACGTGAAGCAGCTAAAAAAGCAGAAAAAGAACGTGAAGATGAAGAATAATTAAATCACTCTATAGAGGTGCAACCCATTAGGGGACACCTCTTTTTTTTGTTGATTCAAAATAATTCATGAATCTTTGTTAAACTGTTATTAGTAATTGTGGTAGATAATAAAAAGAACCTAAAAAGTAAATAAATTTAATTTTTATATATCTTAAATAATTTGAGGGTACTTCCATAAGTAATATGTTTTTAAATTATCAAGATGAAATATTTCCTCAATTTTCAAGGAATTATTATTATAGGAAAAGAAGTATTTTATAAATAAAAAACTTTATTGGTAGTGATATGATGAGAATTGGCAAATTTGCAAAAACAAATAAATTAACTATTGATACAATAAGGCACTATATGGATTTGGGTTTGATTGTTCCTGAAAAAAAAGGCGGCCAATATTTTTTTGATGAGCACTGTCAAAACGATTTAGAGCATATATTGTCATTTAAAGACATGGGCTTTAGTTTAAGTGAGATTAAAAAAATTTTCTATTATAAAAAATTTGGAAAACTCACGGAATATGAAAAAAATATATATTACCAATCTTTATTTAAGAATAAATATGATTCAATTAATCAGGAAATAAAAGATTTAGTAGAAAAAAGAGAGAAGTTAAAGGAAATGTTGGAAGAGTTATCATCTAAGTCGGAACCTTCAAACTCAGTTATGGGTGTTGACTTAAAAATCCTTGATATACTGAAATGCTTAAAATGTAGTGGAAAGCTTATTCTTCAGAATGGGACGATCAATCAAAATCAGGTTATAAATGGAAAATTAACCTGCAATTGTGGAGAAGAGTACCTGATTGAATCGGGGATTTTAATCGTTGGAGAGCCATATAAAATATCTGCTGAACTTCCACTTGAAAATTTTATTCTTGATTATATTAATATAACTGATTCAGCTTATTTGGAGAACATTCACAAATTAGGTGAATGGTCAAAAAAGAAACTTGTTCAATTAGATTTAAGTAATAAAGTATTACTTGAGCTAGGATCAGGTGTTGGATTTTTTCTTCGAAATGTTTATCAAGAATTGCCGGATGATTGTTTATATATTGCAGTTGATCGTAACATGCAATTGCATCGATTTTTGAAAAGTGTATTAGAAAAAACAGGTATAAAGAAAAACATACTCTTCATTTGTTCTGATTTTCTAAATACTCCTATACTTGATTACTCTGTAGATATTGTTATTGATTTATCGGGTACAAGTAATTACAGCCTTGAACATGAGGAGTTTTTACTTCATGAATTGGATTCAGTTTTCAAACCAGAGTGTTATTTATTAGGTTCATTTATTGCCTTTAAAAATTTCAGTTATAAAAGCAAAATTGAAGCTAAATTTAGAGATAACTTTAAAGTTGAAAAAATTAAAGATAACCTCAACCGCTTAAAGTTTAGTATCCTTGATGAAATAATATCGGATTATATTGAGAACGGTGGGAAATACGAGAATTATTTTGTTCAGGGGGAAAAGATATATACTTATTCATTTTTGGGAAAAAGGTAGGGTTTACCCTATCTTTTTTTTATTTTCTTAATAAATTCACGGATTATACTTATTGAAATGGGGTTCACCTGACGGCTTAAGCTTTATATATAAAGCTAAGCAAGGTGGGATAATAATGGAACCTTTACAAATGAGTGTAAAGAATGAAAGGAACCTAAGAGAAATAATTAACTTATTCCTCTATTCTACAGGAAAGTCAGTGTCGATATTTGGTACAGCCATTTATAATTTTGCGTTAGGATTATACGTTTTAAAGTTGACGGGCTCAGCATTAAGCTTTGCCGTTACCCTTGTTTTAGGGATTATTCCAATGATTATCATTAATCCCTTTGCCGGGGTGATTGCGGATAAGGTCAATAAGAAGGTTTTAGTTGTATTAATGGATTGGCTTAATGGAATTTTGTTAATTTTTGTTTATATATTGTGTACGATGTATGAAATAAACTTAATAATTATTTATATTACTACTTTTCTATTAACGGTGTTTACGACATTCTTTGGGATTGGAATAGAAGCAGCAAAGCCAAACATCGTGTCAGAAAACATGTTAATGAATATCAATTCTATTAGTAAAATTATTGATTCTGTTTCTTCGATTCTAGGTCCCATGCTAGGGGGAGTTGCATTTGCGATTTTTGACATTGAACTCTTTATAATTATTAATGGAATTTCTTTTCTAATTTCCGGATTATTGATGATGTTTATGAATTTCAATCTTTTCAATCACCAATTAAATAAAGAACATTTAGATAAAAAAATTCATTTCATTAGAGATATCAAGGATGGATATCAATATTTAGTTACAAGGAAGAGAATTAAAAGCTTGTTTGCTATCTTAATATCAATCAATTTCTTTCTTGGATTTGCCGTGACGGTTCCATTACCATATATTATCAATACTGTGCTAAAGCTAGACCCAAAGGATTTTGGTATTATTCAGGGGGCCTTTCCAGTAGGGATGATCTTAGCGGCTTTATTGGTCAAAAAAATTACACAAAGGGTATCCTACTCTACTCTTTTAAAATATTTATGTTATTCTTTAGCGATTTTTATGGCTATCTCAGGAGCCCCTGTTATATTTAACAGTCTACAAGTGAACCCCATTGTTTACACGTATATTTACAGTGCAGTTATGTTCTTTTTGGGAGCTATCATAGCCCTTATTGACATTCCTCTGTCTTACATTTTGCAAAAAGAGATTCCGGATGAATATAGGGGTAGAGTGCTAAGCATTGGTATCAGTATTGGTAAAATAATGCTTCCTTTAGCAATGCTATTATCAGGAGTTCTTTTAAACCTTATTTCTTCTTATGCCATACCGATTGTAGGAGGAATTTTATTTTTTCTATTTAATGCGCGTTCTTCTAATAAGTTGAACATTGAACTAAATTCAGAAAATGTAAGTACTTAATCTAATATTCTTCAAATTCTTGATAGGAAATGAGTTATCCAAATAAAAACTTTTCTAAATTGAGTAGTTACCTTTAAATAAATAATATATATAGTGAATTTTTGGGGGAAATTCAGTTGGAAGAAACATTATTATGAAAGTTAAATTGCGCCTTATATACTACGATTAGATTAGTGTTATTTTTTTTCTTGGTGGAACTATTTGATGGTTTTACTGAATTCTTTTTTGTCTCAATTCCATTTATAGCTATAGGAAACTTTCTATATAGAATCCTGGTGTCTCTCTTTTCTGATCTCATAACAAATAAAATAGATAAGCATAGATTTAAATTAGCTGCATTTATACATTTTCTTTTTGGTTTTTTAACAGTGTTCGTGATTGATTTTCTAGTATATTTTTCAGTTTTATGTTCCCTATTATTTTTCCTTTTTGATGTATGGCAAAAAAATTCGGTTAAACAACAAGGGTTCAGTAAAAAGGTGATGTTCATAAATGGTTTAGTCGTTATCATTTTTTTACGCTTAGTTTACTTGGAGGGATGTATGTAACGCATCCCGATCGTGAAGAAAAAACAGATGATATTATCTTTTTCATGAAGAAATAGGGAAGTAACCGTGACCCACAGTGTTAAACATGCGCCTTAACTTTAAAAAAAGTTAATTATGATGTAATCCGTAACTGATAATAAATGAAGAGGGAATATAAAAGAAACTTGAAAAGAAATGTATCGATTTGGCTGAAGTGAAAGGTATACTATTGTATCGAAAAAAAATAAAACTCAATAACAAAGGTAATATTGGAGGATTTAAAATTGTATAGTCCCAAATGGAGTAAAGCAAAACGAACTTTGAAAGGTTTTATCTGTGAACCTTTAAAAGATAGAGTAGATTTTCACATAATTAATTATCGTAAAGCACCTGACCAATTAGGAAGAGCCGTAATTACAGTTGATAACAAAGAAATTTTAAGTATGTGCACAATAAAATCAAATATGAGACGATATCAAAAAGAAAACGAAATAATACAACAACAAAATAATTTTGAAAATATAGATAAAAAGGCTCATGAACATATAAAGATACAAGGTATTTATGCTCAGTATGATTTTTTTGATGCGCTTGAACAATATTTTAATGCTCCAATAGAAAAGTCTTTAAAGTCTACTGACATGGTCATAAAGATATTGTGTTTAATTGATAGACGGGTAGGCAAACGAACTTTATACAATCTTAGAGAAACCATTGAAAAAGAAAATGACATTATTAAATTTTTTTATCAATTAAGATGTGATGCAGAAGGAGTAAGATGAATTTAATGTTTTGATTAAGACAAAAAGTGTATGTGGTTATTAATTAAAATTATTAATACGAACTTCAATTAAAGGCATAAACATTGAACTAATTAGATGAAACGGTGGCATGGTGAAATGAAGTTAATTAACTTTGAAGAGTATCAAATGGAAATCGATTACGAAAAAACTTTATTGTATTATGATTCCTTTTCGCTTATTGGAGAAGATGATTACTGTAAATGTATATACTGTGAAAATTATAAATTATCAACTACTTGTTTTCCCAAAAGCGTTATAAAACTGTTAAGTGATTTAGGTGTAGATCCTAATAAAGCTATGAAAATTAGTCATTTTTACGAAGCAAAAAATGGGAAACATATGTATATTGCCGATTATAAGGTATTTGGGAAGATATTAAAAAAACCAAATATGAATGTAATTGATATTTATTATGAAAATGATGAAGATTACTTTAGAATTGGATTTGAAAATATTAAATCATTGAAAACTAATGAGAATATTATTAGTTTTCACATTGATGCATTTATACCTTGGCAATTAGAAGTAAATTCTGAATAATATTTTTCCTATAATGACATTAATATCAGATTACAATTAATGTTATAAAATAAAATTTGTATTTTGTAGTGTAACTTTTCTTAAAAAACAATAAAATAGCATAATAAAGATAAAGAAACGTTCTATTTAATAAAATTCAAACTCTGTCGTCAAACATTTGCATTCTTTGTTACTTCGCTCGAATTGCTCTTCATGGTAACTCCAATTCTCATCGAGTGTGTCTCGAGACATGAGTTTTTATTCCATCTGATAAACCTTTCAATTTAGACTTGTCTACAAACTTCAGCATTCAGAATAAAATTATTTTTCTAATTTTCCATATAAAAGAATAAGGATTATAGCTAACAAACATTACTTTAGGGGGAATAGATATGGAGTTTTATTTGGTAGGTATTGTTTTTTGGGGTTTAACGATAATATCCATATTCTTATTTTTATTGGGATTATGGAATAAATCTTGGAAAGTGTTATTAACAAGTGGAGTTTTCTTGATATTACCATCCTTATACTTTTATGGAGCAGAAAATTGGTTTAAACTTTTTATCATTACACCTTTCATTCCTTTTTTGATGGCTTATTATTATAAATCATTGTTAAATAGAAGTTAAAATAAGAGTTTTAATTATAGTTATTATTGAAAATATGTAGAAAAATTACAGTAGTTTTATTATTATAATTGTAAAAAAAGGATAATTATGTATATTTTTCTTCGTAAATGTGAGGGATTTTTATGAAGAACTATGTTAAATTTTTTTTCTTTACATCTGTTCCTTTTGGACTTTTTGTGATTATGTTTTCAGATTTTTTTACAAGGAGTAATGAAGGAATCATCGTTAAAGGTTTATTGGCAGGGTTAATGTTTGGGTGTGGTATGACCCTTGTTTTAGGATCCATGGATTTATTTTTCCGAAAAAAAATAGGGTCTAATGTGAATGATGGAGTTAAGCATCAAATACATTTCTCTATTACACTTCCATATGACAAAGTATTTGAATTAAGTAAGCAATCAATTACTCAAATTAGAAAAGCTAAAATAACCCGAGAAGATTACACTAAAGGAACTATTCATGTGAAAACAGGAATCACTTTAAAGTCTTGGGGTGAAAAGATTTTCATTCATCTTGAAAAGATAAATGAAAATCAAACAAAGGTTAGAATTCAAAGTGTTCCTATCATGTCTACAACGCTAAAAGACTATGGAAAAAATTTTGAAAATTTTAGAGAGGTAAAGAATTACATTAAATATCAAGCAAGTTAAAACAGTGAAAATGAAATAAAGGAAGAGGAAAAATGAAAATCTTTTCAACGATATTAATCGCTTTAGGATTTGTTTTTACTATAATCGGTTTAATTCCTGTGATGTTTATATATCCATTTAAAGCTTGGCAATCTTCTTTCGATTTTTGGGCTTTTATTTTATTTGAAAGTCATGACAGATGGTATTGGCAAATTGGATTTCTAACAATGATGGTTGGTCTTTTACTCAACAAATCAACTAATAAGGAAAGTATAAGGGTGTAAACATTGGTTTTAGAATATAAATATTCGTAAAAGGAAAAATCAGGGTAGAGAAAAGATTTATATTGAATTCAAAAAAAACAAAGAGAGATTTAAGGGGATATTATGAAAAAGCTTTTATGTTTACTAATTATGATTCAATTCTTTGTCTTTGGTTGTAGTAATGCTGGAGGTCATTTTAAAGACTATAATCAAGCTGAGTTAACCGATAAGTTTCAAGAAGCCGGAGTAGACCCAAAGCTTCCAACGAAGTTTCCAGTTGAAATTAAAGAGGAAGTATTTAATCCTCCTTTTGAAGATGAAAAGGTATATTCTGTTGACTTTTTAGGAACAAAAAATGAGAGATTTAGTCTTCAAATTATTAAAGGTGGAAATGTAGATTATGACGATCGTTTAGAAAAAGAAAGTGTGGAAATCGGAAAAAATAATGGGTTATATTTTATCATAATAAGCAAGAAGACTCCCACCTCAAGAAATGGAAAGGATATTGCCCAATGAGTAGGTGGGAGATGAATCGCTGTTGTCCTAGTGAGCCTTGTCAAGTTAATAAAAAAAGGAACATATGTTTGTTATCCTCTTCATTCTATGGTAAAATTAAGTAGAGAAAGAAGAGGGGGTGATCCCATTGAAGCAAAAGAGAGCCTATCGATTTCGCATCTACCCAACGAAAAAGCAAGCCATTTTCATTCAACAACATTTCGGTTGCACACGTTTCGTCTATAATTACTATTTAAGTAAACAGAAAAAGAAGGATGCTTATTGGTATATCGTCCATGAAATGGTACAAAACGGTCAACTCCCACAAAACAATTGGAAAGGTGAGTATTTCCATAAAAATAAGTCCATCCAAGATCTTCGCTTATTAAAGAAACAGTTCCCCTTTTTAAAAGAAGTGGATAGCATTGCGCTTCAAGCATCTGTTGAACACTTACATAACGCCTACACAAAATATTATAAGAAGCAAACGAATGAACCACGCTTCAAATCCAAAAAAAATCCTGTTCAATCGTACACAACAAAATATGTAAACGGCAATATCGAAGTATTGGATAAACATATGAAACTCCCAAAACTTGGACTCGTACGCTTTGCCAAAAGTCGTGAAGTTGAGGGGAGAATCATCAACGCGACCATCAGACGTAACCCAAGTGGGAAATACTTCATATCCATTTTAACGGAAACAGACATAGAGCCTCTTCCGAAAACCGGTTCAGCCATTGGGATTGATGTAGGGCTAAACAATTTCGCCACTCTTTCCAATGGAACGGTATACAAAAACCCATCATGTTTTCGTTCATTAGAAGAAGCGTTAAAAAAAGCCCAACGGATTCTTTCAAGACGACAAGTGGGTTCATCAAACTGGAAGAAACAAAAAATCAAAGTCGCGCGTATTCACGAAAAAATCGCGAATGCACGGAAAGATTTTTTAGACAAACTCTCAACCGAGATAGTCAAGAACCACGACATCATCGGGCTTGAAGATTTGTCTGTGAAAAACATGTTGAAACAGAGAAAACTGGCCAAAGCGATTAGTGACGCATCATGGTCACAGTTTCGAGCCATGTTGGTGTATAAAGCGAAATGGTATGGAAAACAAGTGGTACTTGTCGCTAAGAACTTTGCGTCGAGTCAAATATGTTCGAATTGTGGTCATAAACATAAAGAAGTTCAGAATCTTGCTTTGCGTGAATGGACATGCCCGAATTGTCATGTCCATCACCATCGAGACGTAAACGCAAGTATCAATCTTCGCAATGAAGCATTGCGATTAACCGAAGGAACTGCGGGGATAGCCTGACGCACTATGCTCTGGTAGGAGCATGTACTCAGGAATCCCCCACCTCAAATCGCTGATTAGGTGGGGGTGGTTCAAGAATGATGTAGGTACAATGATGTTAGCCTGGACTGAGGGTGATTATCACTATTTTATGAGTTATTATTCCGCGTTGTCGGAAACAAAGTTAACAAAAGAAGATTTAATTGAAACTGCACGTTTGAGTAAAAAGTGTTGATTAGTTTGCATTTTAATTGAATGGAAGTGGAAGAGGTATTGAAATGATCACTCTATTAAAGATTATTTAAGGAAAATAGTTAATAGTGCTCAAATAACTTCATGATTAGAAATAGTGAGGAGAACACAATCTGTATTCTCCTTTTTTTACATAAGATTAATCATTTTTATCTTCAACTTCTAACTCTAATCCACCAAATTTTCTAGATAGTACATTATATATGAGTGCACCAAGCATACCGAATAATCCATAAAGGAATACCATTATTATTGGCATAATGATATAGGGTATACCAAAGAACAACATAGTGTATTCTTTAATGACAACTCCAATTATTGAAATGATGATCCCAATTAAAGACATTAGAGCTAGTGGAATACTACATAGATATAAAGTGACTTTAAAAGCAGATTTAATACTAATTTTTTTGATTTCAAACTTCTTCATTTTTTTACTCCTTTTACAATGATCTCCGTAATATATATCGGAAATATTGTATAATTTTGTATTATTTTTTGGAAGAATGTAAATTAAAAAGGAATCAGGTTAGAGAATTCCTGATTCCTTTCAAAAATTATAATAAATATTTCTAGTTATCACATTTCTTTATTGTATTAATACGAAGTAACGGATAAAGAGGGCAAAACTTAATAAATGCAGTTATAATCAAAACAACTCCAACTATACTAAAGTACTTAATATTTCCATCTAAAAAAAACAAACTAAGTAATGCCAAACCTAAAATAAACCGAATGATTCGATCAACATTGCCTACATTTGCGTTCATTTTGATTCCCCCTCCCATTTTATACTTTTAAGATAAAAGAAAAATGGGATTGGTTCAGTGACAATGTCACATTGTCTCTAATTTGTCACATAATGCTTCTATATTAAGTAACTTTATTTTTCCTCGTGCTAGTTTTATGTATCCTTCACGTTCTAAATGCTTCAAAATACGACTGACAACTTCCCTTGCTGTACCAAGTTCATTTGCAATAAATTCATGTGTTATTTCGATGACATCTGAATGATGATGTTTAAATTGAGTATATAAGAATTCAATTATGCGTTTATCCATTTTCTGAAAAACAATATCCTCAATCATGTGCATCATTGTCATAAAGCGTCCCATTAATGTTTGATAAGTAAATTGTCTTAGCTCATCGTTTGTTGTCATCATCTTACGAAATATTTCTTTTGGAACAAGTATTGCTTCAACTTCTTTTTCTACTACGGCAGTCGCAGGAAAGGGTGAGTTAGAAAGTACACTGGAGATCGTCAAAACACATGATTCTCCGCGACACACTCGATATAAATTAACCTCCTTACCATTTTCACTTATTTTTGATACACGAATGACACCAGAAACTACAAATGCGACACTTGAACAATCATCTCCCTCTTGAAATATGATTGTCTCTTTTGGAATTTGAATTGAAAAATACTCGTTCATCTCATTTTCATATAGGAAAGGAAAAAGTTTTGTTTCCATTGAAACTCCACCGCCTACTGTAATGCTCTCTTTATTTTCTATCATAACAAAAGTTCCTGATTATTTTGTCAGAAAACTTTTTCAGAAATGAAAAAGGCCTGACTGTGGGGCCAGGCCCTTATCCTATTAAGCTTGTGGAGCGTCAGGTTGAGGTAAATTCATGGCTGTTTGAGAAGCAGCAAAATCTACTCGTAACTGTTCTGCAAGATCTTTTGGATGGTAATATCCTTTATCCACCATGTAATTAAAAATTTGTTGATGTGTATCAATGGCATCATTTAAATATTGTCTTAAAGTATCTCTAACAACAGGTGTTGATGTTTCTGTAATAGCGATAGCAATATTTTTAATTCCTGTTTTCGCTGAAAGTAAAAAATCAGTTGCAATCACTTGATCTGTCATTCCAGCCATTCCTGTCATATTTTTCATCATACCATTCATTAATGCTCACCTCTGTCCGTAATAAATTGTTGAATGCGTTGAATCTGCTCTTTTGTTTTTGTAACATCTTGAACTAAAATGTTTTTTAACTCAGGGTCTTGAACAAGCCCACTCATAGTTGTGGATTTCGTTAGACAAAGGTTCTTAAACGTTAATAATTCATGCAACTCATACGTTTCATGTGGGGCTAAATATTGAGTCATCTTTGTACCTCCTGTAATTTTTCTTACATCCACAATAAATAATTTGAACAAAAAATGGAGCAATATAATGGGAAATAAATGTTATTTATATAGAACACAGGGGATATAAATATGAATCATTTGATATTAGAGAGTAAATAATAAAATTATCTTTTATTATCGGAGGCGATAAGATGACTGATAAACAAAATGCTAACCTGGAAAGCTCCAGAATTGCGGGGAAAATATATGATCCTAATGATTATAAAAGCAATTCTGAAGCTTCTAAAGGAGTTGCTGAAACACATGAACAAGCAAGTGATACATTGGTAGAAGGAACTATAGATGGAGTAATTGAGGATGTTCAAGGTGAGAATATTCCGTTAAAACGAAAAGATAATAACAAAAATGGTGTATAAATTATAAAGAAAAAGGAAAATTACTTTGAACTTATACTAAAAAGCCATTTTCTTATGAGAAAACGGCTTTTTACTTTTTTACTATGGTTTCAAAATCACTTTAATACAGTCATCTAAATGATCATTAAATAATTTATATCCTTGACTTGCTTGTTCTAATGGCATAATGTGTGTGATAATCTCTTTAGGATTTATTTTATTATTGATAATTTTTTCATAAAGATATGGGATTAAATGTCGAACGGGTGCTTGTCCCATTTTAAGAGTGATATTTCGTACCCAAAAAGCACCAAGCGGAAACATATTATAATTACTTCCATACACACCGGTAAGTTGAACGGTTCCAAATTTTCTTACTGCTTTTGTTGAAATTTGAATCGGCCCAAGTGTTCCACCCTGTAGTTTTAGCTTTTGCTCAATGAATTCAAGAGGGGATTTTTTTCCGTCCATACCAACACAATCAATGACGATATCGGCACCACCATTTGTAATTTCCTTTAAGTGCTCACCCATATCGTCATATTCCGTGAAATCATATATTTCAACATTGTTTATTTTTTTAGCATGGTCTAAACGATAATCTAAATAATCCACAGCTATTACACGTTCTGCCCCTTTCATCCAGGCAAATTTTTGTGCCATTAATCCAACAGGTCCACATCCGAGGACAATAACAGTATCTCCTGATTTAACTCCTGCATTTTCAACACTCCAATAAGCTGTTGGCATGACATCCGATAATAAAATAAGTGATTCATCATCTAGTTCACAAGCTTCAGGAATAACAAAAGGCATATAGTTTCCAAATGGTACTTTTAAATATTCCGCCTGTCCCCCAGGATGGTTACCAAATTTCTCTGTATAGCCAAAATACCCCCCTGAATCATAGTGGGGATTAGAGTTATCACATTGGCTTTCCATTTTATTTTCACAATAAAAACATTGTCCGCAAGCGACGGTAAAAGGGATAACTACTCGATCTCCTTTTTTTACACTTGTAACTTCTGGGCCTACCTCCTCAACAATCCCCATTGGTTCATGTCCTATGATGTATCCTTTACGTAAAGGGAAGTTTCCTTGATATAAATGTAAGTCAGATCCACAAATAGCTGTTGTTGTAATCTTTACGATGATATCATCATTTTTTTCTATTTTGACATCTTCTACTTGATTTACTTCTATATTCCGTGGCCCTTGATAGGTTACAGCTCTCATACTGACACTCCATTCTTAGATTAAATCTAGTTCATACGGTAGTATTATCCATTTGACAGTTAATCATTCCAGTACTGATAAAAAACTAATTAGGGATTTTTAAATAAAAATCAATACTTTATTTTTTTATTGTGGATAAATTAAGAAGGAAAGAGAGGGGGTGTAAAATTGAAGAACAACCAAGATGCTAGGGAGTTTCAAGAGGATTTAGATCAATACAAAATGCCGGAAGCACTAAAACAACCTAAAAAAGGGATTTATCAAGTAGGTTATGAAGCTTCAACAGGAAATGACACATCACGTGGAAAAGATATTAGTAAAAGAAGTGATCTTTCATGAACAATATAATTAAAAGCCTTGAGTAAAAACTCAAGGCTTTATTAATATATCAGTATTTATATCATCTTCACTAGGAATTAATCTATACATATTGTTATTTGATGTCTAGCTCCAAGCGAAAACGGCTTAGGTCGCTTAGGCACTGCGGTGGCGGCGAAAGCCTCCTCGCGGATCCTCCAGCGCCCTTCGCCTAAGGACTTGCGCTTTTCTTATTGTTTAGGAAATTATAAATTTACAACTTGTGAACAACTATATTCATCGATGTATACGTCTAGCTTCGGGCGTTAGCGGCTAGCAAACTTCCCATTTCATCTGTACGATAAGTCAACATCGACTCACTTACTCGCCCGAGTTTCCTTTATCTTCTCCTGAAATGGTCCGTTTCTACGCCGCTGGGCGAACGCCCTGCGCTTTTGTTTTTTACTGATACATTTGATCGCTTTGCCCAGCTATTGGATTTTGACCTTGGTATTGATTAATTGCTTGCTGAATGATTTCTTGATTTTCAGGTACAACTTGATAGCTAGAACCGATTTTACGAATCATGGATTCATCGGCAGGCTCTAACGGATAATATCCTTTTTGAACCATGTACTGCCACATATCATAGGCATGGCTACAGCTCATCATAAAAGCTGTTTGGAGAAACGAGCGTAATTCTGGATTTGCAGCTTCCATAGCGGAGTATGCATATTCACGTCCTGCACGCTTTAATGTTAATAAATAGTTTGTTGCCATTTCGCGGTCGTTCATATTTTGGACTTCTGTTCGAGGCTGAACTGGCGGATATTGATTGACTGGTGATGTTGTGTAATCTGAAAGTCTTCCTTGCTCTTTAAATAAAGGAAGCTCCATTTTTGCTCCTTCTGTTTGGTTTAAAAACTCTACTTTCATATTGTAATCACGAACATGGAAAGGAAAATGTCTTTCAAGAATGCTTTTAAATTCCGGATCTTGTACATGCTGTAGCATGTAAGCCATGCTTGTAATGGAGTTCACACAACTCATTGTAAGTTCATGTAAATCATGTAATTCATGTGCTGCTAATTTCATTTTTTTTCCTCCTTTAAATACTTGTGTTTTTCAACGCTTATATTCTTTCCAGCAATAACGATTTTATGATGAAATTTTTGGTTAAATTTAAAGCTTTTTTAATGTAAAACGTCATTCCTATTGTCGATATAAAGGCTTCCATCCTTTTGGACTTCGGCGTAAAAGACATCTTCAATAGAATGAACCCCTGCTTGCTCAAGCTGTTGTTTTACCCAATTTTCATCAAGATTTAATTTATCCAGGTTTGATTTATTTAATTTACCATCAGAAATAATTTCAGTTGAAATTGGATATAGATTTAATTGTCCTGTTTGAGCATTTAAATCACGTTTTGTTGCAGGTTGCTTTTCTTCTTTTTTCATCACAGAAAGCTTTCCGTCTGTTTCAAAAATCGCATAGTCGACATCGGCAATGGAAAACACATTTTTCTTTCTTAGCAAGGAACTGAGAGTATTAACATCTATTCTTAACTTACGAAGTTCGTTTTCCATAATCTGACCTTGTTTAATGACAATGACCGGGTCACCCGTAATTAATTTACGGACATTTTTTGACTTAATATCCATAAATCCCATAATAATAGTGATTACAGACCATCCTGCTAAAGCATAAACTCCATTTGCTAAACTTAAGCTTTGGTCAACAGCAATAGAAGCACCAATTGTACCAATTGCAATGGCAGAAATAAAATTAAAAAAGGTTAATTGTCCAATCTCTTTTCTTCCCATAATTCTCGTTAAAATTAATAAGGTAAAAAACGCAACTAAAATTCGAATTGAAAGCTCAGTAAAACTCATTAAAATCCTCCTTTTCAAATATCCGTTACAAAAAAGGCGCAATCTCTATGGACTGCGCCATTTTATATATATCAGAATTTATATCATCTTTAACTAAGGAATGAATCTATACATATCGATGTCTAGCTTCAAGCGCCATCGGCTTGGGTCACTTCGGCACCTCTGTGGCGAAGGAAGCCTCCTCGTGGGTCCTCCAGCGCCCTTCGCCTAAGGACTTGCACTTTGCGCTTTTCTTATTTTATTGTAAAGGTTGATTATTTTGAAAAGATTCCATTTTTCCAGCATTTTGGATAACTCTCATATCAACTGGAGGTGTTCCATGAATATATTCTGGTCCTGGTCTTAATTCAGGTATTTGTCCCATTGCTTCAGGTCTTTGAATATACTCGAATTCAGCTTGTCCATCTAATGTTGGTCCATTTGCCCATCTGCCAGATCGACTTTCTTCTCCTTCTGAGAAATTCATAAAAGAATAAGATACTTCTTGTTTTTCATATTCTTGATTAAAGGTACTTGGTACTACCGCACCTTGTGTTTGTTCAAGCTCTTCAATTGCTGCCATCCATTGGTTTTGGTGCATTGTATCTCGAGCAATGAGGAATGAAAGCATGTCTCTTACTCCTGGGTCTGTGGTCATTTCATAAAGGCGACAAACTTGGAGTCTTCCTTGTGATTCAGCATTTAGGTTCGCACGGAAGTCAGCAAGTAAATTACCACTAGCAATTGTGTAGCGAGCTGTCCAAGGGAATCCTACGCTGTCATTAGGCTGTGCACCTAATCCATTTACAATGACGTGTTGGGGATTCATTCCACCAAGAACCGCTTCTATCACAGGGTCTTTAGCTGCTTCTTCTTGATCTTGAACCGGCGCACCATCTAACAGTTGTGCAATCATTGTCGCAATCATTTCAACATGAGCAATTTCCTCTGTCCCAATATCTAAAATCATATCTCTATATTTTGAATCTGCTCGACAATTCCATCCTTGGAAAAGGTATTGAATCATGACAGACATTTCTCCATATTGTCCACCTAAAATTTCTTGGAGCTTTTTAGCGTAAACTGGATCTGGACGAGTAGGCTTGGCATTATACTGTAATTCCTTTACGTGATAAAACATATTTTTTGGTCCTCCTTTTAAAATTTAACAGTTCACAACTTTAGTATTTTTATGATGAAAAAATAAATAGATGGCAATTATAACCAATTTTTGGGTATAAGGATTAACGAAAAATACTTAATTAAATGTTTCTTTTCGTAATAAACATTAAATTTAATTATTAAATCATCAATATAATTTAGTCATAATTCACTCGAGTCCCATGTGTATAATCGGCTTCGTTTCGATTTAATCCGCCACGCCTCTGTATTTCTTCAATAATTTTTTCATTGATTTGCTGACCATCTTGATTTAATAATGGTATGATTTGTTGTAATGATTGGTTAAAATAAGCTAATTCAGAATCTCTCCATTCTGTAAGAGGCATTTTAGATAGCTCTGCCATTGATCGACCAACATACATTTGTTTTTCACTCCTTTCCTCTATCAAAGGTATTTTTTGGAGAAACGATATTAGTTATACGTTGAAAAGATGGAGAATGCTAAAGTGATGGAAAAAGTGTAGAAGTGATTGAATTAAGCGTGATAATGATGGACAAATGGTAGAAGTAATAGAATGAGGGCTGAAGTGATAACAATAATTAAAGAACTGATTAAATTAAGGTCTAAAACGATTAAAAAGTTGTAAAAACTGACAAAGAAAATCTAAAACTGATGGCTCTAAACTAAAAGAAAAGCATAAAATTCAATGAATACTTTACTCATATGAAGAATAATTTTAGGAATGTGAAAAATATTTGACACTTTTTTAAATTGTGTTATGATTATTGACATAAAACAATTACATAAGTCAATTACCTATATCCACTAGGGGTGCCCTTAGATGGGCTGAGATCAAAGTGTACCTTTGAGACCCTTAGAACCTGATCTGGATTATACCAGCGTAGGGAAGTGGAAGGTTGAGGGATAAGAATATATTTGTATTCGCTTATGCCAATGATTACCAAACCACTTTCTTTACTCTGGTAAAGAAAGTGGTTTTTTATTTTGGTAAAAGCACAGATTCGGGCCCATTCTGTGATTTTATATATTTATTTTCCTTGGGGGGAATGAAAATGACTTTTTCACAGCAACTTCGAAAAAAAGTAGATTCTATTTGGGAAGCAAGCTTTAAGCATCCATTTGTAACAAAGCTAGGGGATGGATGTCTAGATTTAAAGAACTTTCGCTATTACGTTCTTCAAGATTCCTATTATTTAAAGCATTTTTCAAGAATTCAAGCGTTAGGTGCTGCCAAAGCCCATAACTTAGAAACGACAGCTCGCATGGCACATCATGCTCAAAATACGTATCAAGCAGAACTGTCTTTACATGAGAATTTCATTCAAAAACTTGGGGTTACAGAAAAAGAAATCAACTCCTTTGAACCTGCACCGACAGCCTATGCTTATACATCCCATATGTATCGTGCGGCATATGAAGGACACTTAGGAGATATTATTGCTGCTATTTTACCGTGTTATTGGCTTTATTACGAAATAGGTGAACGTTTAAAAGATTGTAAACCAGAAGAACCAATCTATCAAGAATGGATTGCTGCATATGGTTCAGATTGGTTCCGTACATTAGTCGAAGAGCAAATAGCAAGATTAGATGAAATAGCTGAAAATGTGTCAGATACAGATAAAAAGCGAATGGAACAACATTTTATTATTAGCAGTCAATATGAGTATTTGTTCTGGGAAATGGCTTATACATTAGAAAATTGGCCAGTTGATCGAAAGGAGAAAGTTGAGTATGGAAACTAACAAAGGTTTAAAGCTAGTCGATATTTTAACAACTGTTGTCATTGCGATTGTTTTTGGGATTGTTTATAAGCTGTGGGGACCGTTTTACTATTTTGTCAAACCGTTTGGGTTACATCTTGATCAATTGATTTATGGTATGTGGTTTATTGCGGCAACGATTGCCTTTTTAATCATCCGAAAACCGGGTGTCGCTCTTTTAGCAGAAGTTGCAGCTGCATCTGGTGAATTCATTACTGGGTCAGAATGGGGACTTGAAGTATTAATTTATGGAATTGTACAAGGCCTTTTTGCGGAATTAGTATTTGCAGCATTCCGTTACAAACGCTTTGATATTTTAGCTGTTTCTCTTGCAGCAGTTGGATCAACAATCGGTTCACTTATTATGGATTTTTATAAAGGATACATTGAAGAGCTTGCCGTTTGGAATCTGACATTATTTATCGGAGCTCGTTTGATCGGTGCGATTATCATTTCTGGATTTTTTGCTTATTACTTAGTCAAAGCACTTGAAGCAACAGGTGTAACACAGCTTGTTCGTCCAGCTTCAAAAGAGGACTATGATGCTTTAGATGCATAGAAGGTGAGCAAATGGAGAGAATCGCTTATGTTGAAAAGTTGCGATTAAAGTTTCCAGGTAAAAATTTATTATTATTTAAAGACTTATCTATTTCCTTTGCAAAAGGAGAAAAAGTCTTATTGTTAGGTCCATCTGGATGTGGAAAATCAACCTTGCTACAAGTGTTAGCGGGGTTGATTCCACATTCAATTGATATACCCATGAAAGTAGAGAACATCCATATTCCTGAAAAATGGGGGTATGTCTTTCAAGATCCTGATTCACAGTTTTGTATGCCGTTTGTAGATGAAGAGCTTGCGTTTGTTCTTGAAAACTTACAAATGCCCCGTGAAAAGATGGGTAACCGTATTCAAGAACTACTGCAGCTTGTCGGCTTACAATTAGACAATATCCATACAAATATTCATGCATTATCTGGTGGAATGAAGCAAAGGCTTGCTATTGCATCAGCACTAGCTTTAGATCCAGAGGTATTATTTTTAGATGAACCGACAGCGATGGTAGATCCAGATGGAACAAAGGAAATTTGGCAAACCATCAAACAAATTGGAAAAGACAAAACAGTAATTATTGTTGAGCACAAAATTGAACAGGTTCTCGATTTTGTCGATCGTATTGTGCTGTTTAATGATGGTGGAGAAATTATCGCAGATGGTAAAGCAGAGGACATTTTTCATCAATTTAAAAAAGTCATTGATGATCAAGGAATATGGCATCCAACGGTATGGGCTGATTATTTAAAAACGCGACAACAGGAACTGGGAATGTTTGGGGAAACGATTCTTCATTTAAAAAATTTTAAAGGGTATCGAAATAAAGTATTAAAAATAAATGTCGAAGAAGCTGTTGTTCAAACAGGTGAATGGATTGTTATAACGGGAGAGAACGGGGCAGGGAAAAGTACATTACTTCATGCCGTTATGAATTTAATTCCAACTGAAGGAATATGTGAGTTTAATGGAAAGTCAATTTCAACTGTTAAACAGCTTTACGAACATATTGCCTTTGTTTTTCAAAATCCAGAATTTCAGTTTGTAACCAATTCTGTTTTTGAGGAATTAGCTTATGGCTTAAAGCTACAACAAAAATCAGAAGAAGAAATTTTAATAAAGGTACAATCTTTACTTAAGTTGTTTAAGTTAGAAAAGGAAAAAGATAATCATCCATATCAATTATCAATGGGGCAAAAAAGACGTTTAAGTGTCGCAGCATCAATCGTTAATGATCAAAAGCTTCTTTTATTAGATGAACCTACTTTTGGTCAGGATGCTAAAAATACATTTGCTCTTTTAGAACTACTTGAGGAATTGCGTCAAAATGGAACAACGATATTAATGGTTACCCATGATGAAAACATTGCTGAACATTTTGCAACAAGAAGATGGGAAATTAAAGGCGGTCATTTAATTTGTGATGACTACATGATCCCTCATCATCACAACAATGCTTATGTCAGTGTTTAAGAGGGGGGAGAAGGCTTGAGATTACAATTAAATTATAAAGAAACATGGCTTCATTCGATTAACCCAAGTTTAAAACTTTTAGTTATGCTTGTTTTATTTATTCAAGTGCTTTTCATTCATAATCCCAATGTTCTTATTAATTTGACGTTTGTTTTTTTCCTACTATTTATTGCTTTTACTGGATATCCATTTAAATCGCTTATGTTATTTCTTTTACCGTTTTTCATTATTTTTATATCAACTGCTTCATCGATGATCTTGTTTGGAAAAGGAGAAACGACTTGGTTTAAATGGGGCCTTGTTCATATAACAGAAGAAAGCTTTTTTCGAGGTGTACACCTTGGGTTTCGAGCATTAATCTTTGCGTTACTCGGAATTATTTTTTCTTTAACAACAAGGCCTGTTTACCTATTTTATTCCCTTATGCAGCAGCTTAAGTTAAAGCCTAAATATGCATATAGCTTTCTTGCTGCTGTTCGATTAATCCCAATTATGTTAGAAGAGTTTCAAACGATCCATCAAGCGATGAAGGTAAGAGGTGTGGAAAGAACAAAGGGAATCCGTGGCATGTTTGAAAAGTTAAAGCATTATGCCATTCCTCTTTTATCTCAAAGTATACGTCGAGCACAGCGAATTGCTGTTGCGATGGAAGCAAAACGATTTTCAAATGAAGCGAAAAGAACCTTTTATTATGAAATGAAATTTAGTAAATATGACGCAATTTTTGTTACAAGCATTTTTGTTCTTTGTATACTAGCATACTACGTATCTACTTATTATCCATATTTCCTCATCACAGATGTTCGGTAAAGGTGGGGGGGAGTAAATGAACAAAGAATTTCATGTCATTACGACAGGACAACAGTCAGAAGCACAATTAGTCGATATTTTGTCTAACATTCATCCCTATGTCGATATGATACATTTACGAGAAAAAACAAAAACAGCTAAAGAACTATCTCAAATTATTATGGCGCTTATTGAAAAAGGTGTACCGAAAGAAAAGTTAGTGATTAATGACCGAGTCGATGTAGCCGTTGCTTTTAACGTTAAAGGTGTTCAGCTTGCTTATCATAGCTTAAATGCAAAGGTAGTTAAAGAAAATTTTCCAACCCTTAGAGTTGGTTGTTCTATTCACTCGAAAAAAGAGGCTATTAAAGCCCATAAAGACGGAGCTGACTATACCATTTATGGTCATGTTTATGAAACGTCTTGCAAACCCAATAGTTTACCTAGAGGGTTAAAGGAATTAGAAGAGATTGTAAAAAAAGTAAAAATTCCAGTCTTAGCCATTGGTGGAGTAAAGCCGGATAGAGTTCAAGACATATTAAAAACAGGTGCCAGTGGTATTGCAGTTATGTCAGGTGTGTTGTTAGCTGATGATCCAGTTCGAGCAGCAAAAGGGTATGCAAGCATTTTAAAAAATTGGGGGGTAAAACATGAATACCCGAAAGTATGATGTTGCCATTATTGGTGGAGGTGTTATTGGTAGCTCTATAGCATTTCAGTTATCAAAAAGAGGTAGGAGTGTTGTAGTTCTAGAAAAAAAACAGATTGCCAGTCAATCTTCAGGTGCAGCAGCAGGAATGCTTGGGGCTCAATCTGAATTTTCAAGTGATAGTCCCGTTATTCCATTTGCTTTAAAAAGCAGAGAGATGTTTCCGAAAATAGCAGAGGAATTAAAAGATTTAACAGGAATTGATATTGGATTAATACAAAAAGGATTGATAAAGGTTGCTTTTACAGAGGAGGAAGAACAAGCATTAGAGGAACAGTTTCAATTTTGGAAAGTGAGAGATTCTTCTGTCCGCTCTCTTAATCATCAGGAACTTCATGATTTAGAGCCAAATGTAACAATTGAAGCAAAAAAAGCAATGTATATTCCACATGACGGTCAAGTACGAGCTGATGATTTGACCCATGCGTTTGCGAAAGCAGCTTCCGTTTATGGAGCGGAAATACAAGAACATACTGAAGTACTCTCTTTTTCAAAGGATAATAACCGTATTATGGGTGTTATTACAAATAAAGGGGCAATTTATGCGGATCAAGTTGTCGTTTGCGGTGGAGCGTGGTCATTTCTTTTATTAAAGCAAACCAATTTAAACTTAAGTATGTATCCAGTTAAAGGAGAATGCTTCTCTGTTATAACGGAAAGGCCATTGTTAGAAGCAACCATTTTTTCAAAAAGTGGCTGTTATATTGTCCCGAAAAAAGGAAATCGTCTCTTAATTGGTGCAACATCCATCCCGAATACATTTGATCAAAGAGTATCGGTTGATGGGATTTCTAGTTTACTAGAAAGAGCAAAGATGATCCTTCCTCAGCTAAAGGATACCAAGTGGGAAAAAGTTTGGAGTGGTATTCGTCCACAAACAGACGATGGCATTCCATATTTAGGTGAACACCCACAATATAAAGGGTTATGGGTCGCGACTGGGCACTACCGGAATGGGATTTTACTAAGTCCAATTACTGGTGTACTTTTAGCGAATTTACTAGAAGGAAAAAGAACTGAGGGGTTGGATTTATCAAGCTTTTCATTAATAAGAAACAATACATTATCAATCACTACTTAGGAGGGAGTGTATGGAATTAATCATTAACGGGGATACACTGGAAATCCCTGAACATGTTCAAACGGTATCTGAATTATTATCTTATTTTCAATTAGACAACAAGATTGCTATTGTGGAAGTCAATTTAAACATTATTCATAAACAAGACTATGAAACAACGACTCTATCCAATGGAGATAAAGTAGAAATTGTACATTTTGTAGGAGGCGGTTGATATGTTAAAAATTGGACCATATGAATTTCATTCAAGACTTTTATTAGGAACAGGAAAGTATCCAAACTTTGATATCCAAAGAGAGGCTGTTGAAGTATCAGAAACTGAAATTTTAACGTTCGCGGTACGACGCATGAATATCTATGAGCCAAATCAACCAAACTTTTTAGAAAAATTAGATCTCAAAAAATACAAACTTTTACCAAATACAGCAGGAGCTAAAACAGCAGAGGAAGCAGTAAGAATTGCGAAACTAGCGAAAGCATCCGGCTTATGCGATATGATTAAAGTAGAAGTCATTGGATGTTCAAAAACGTTACTTCCAGACCCAGTAGAAACATTAAAAGCAACGGAATTTTTGCTAGAAGAAGGATTTATCGTTTTACCTTATACTTCAGATGATGTCGTATTAGCTAGACGTCTTCAGGAATTAGGCTGTCACGCGATAATGCCAGGTGCGTCACCAATTGGTTCAGGTCAAGGAATTATTAATCCATTAAACCTTAGCCTCATTATTGAACAAGCAACGGTTCCAGTAATTGTTGATGCAGGAATAGGAAGTCCAAAAGATGCCACAATTGCAATGGAATTAGGAGCAGATGGAATATTGTTAAATACAGCTGTTGCTTCTGCTAAAGACCCTGTTAAAATGGCCAAAGCAATGAAGCTTGCAATTGAAGCAGGACGTCTCGGTTATGAAGCAGGACGTATTCCGATAAAACGCTACGCAACAGCAAGTAGTCCAATGGAAGGAATGAGTATTGTTTGACGGATCGCTATTCAAGACAGGAGCTCTTTGCACCAATTGGAAAAGAAGGGCAAAGCAAAATTTCATCCAAGCATGTTCTCTTAATTGGAGCAGGTGCTTTAGGTACAGGGATTGCTGAATCGCTTGTACGTGCCGGAATTGGAAAACTTACAATCATTGACCGTGATTATGTTGAGTGGAGCAATTTACAGCGTCAACAGCTTTACAGTGAGGACGATGCACGTAATCGAATACCGAAAGCGATTGCAGCGAAAGAGCGTTTGGAAAAGGTGAACTCAGATGTTGAAATAAAAGCAATGGTGAAAGATGCAAGCTCTTATGAACTAGAGACTATGATAAAAGATGAAAAGCCTGATTTAATGATGGATGCGACTGATAATTTTGATACAAGAATGATGATCAATGATATTTCTCAAAAATATCGAATTCCTTGGATTTATGGAGCTTGTGTCGGAAGCTATGGCATTAGCTATGTCATTTTTCCAGGAAAAACACCTTGTTTAAATTGTTTGTTAGAATCCGTTCCTTTAGGTGGTTTAACATGTGATACAGCAGGAATTATTAGTCCAGCTGTTCAAATGGTCGTTTCCTATCAAGTAGTAGAAGCACTTAAAATTTTGGTAGAGGATTGGGATTCCCTTAGTTATAAGCTTGTATCATTTGACTTATGGAAAAATCAACATACAGCTATTCGTGTAGAAAAAATGAAAAAGGATAATTGTCCTTCTTGTGGTGAAAGACCTACTTATCCATATTTAAGCTATGAAATGCAAACAAAAACAGCAGTACTTTGTGGAAGGGACTCTGTACAAATCCGTCCAGCTATTAGTCATGAAAGAGATTTAAATCAGTTAGAGAATCTTTTAACGCAACAAGGATTAAAAGTAGAGAAAAATCCGTATTTATTATCAGTTGAAGTTGATAATCACCGACTTGTCGTTTTTAAAGATGGTCGTGTACTCGTACATGGAACAAAAGATATTACTGAGGCAAAAACGTTATATCATCGTTATTTAGGATAAGAGGAGTGCGTTTTATGAATGTTAATAAAGCGTTAACGATTGCCGGCTCCGATAGTGGAGGAGGAGCTGGCATTCAAGCAGATTTGAAAACGTTTCAAGAGCTTGATGTCTTTGGAATGTCTGTCATTACTGCCGTGACAGCTCAAAATACATTAGGTGTACAAGGAGTATACCCGTTACCGGTTGAAGGAATTATCCAGCAAATTGATTCCATTGAGGAAGATTTACGCCCGCACGCCGTTAAAACGGGAATGTTATTTAGTAGTGAAATTATTGAATCTGTTGCGGAAAGAATGAAAAAATTTCAATGGGAAAACCTTGTGGTGGACCCTGTGATGATTGCAAAAGGTGGAGCACCATTATTAAAAGAAGAAGCGGTTTCTGCTTTGAAAAAACATTTAATACCTCTTGCTAAAGTCATTACACCAAATATTCCAGAAGCAGAAGTACTAACAGACATGAACATCTATAGTATGGATGACCGAAAAGAAGCAGCGAAAAAGCTTTATGACATGGGTGCTCAAAATGTTGTGATCAAAGGTGGCCATGGTGAAGATGATACATTAATTGATTTGTTGTTTGATGGAAAAGAATTTTTCGAATGGAAAAGCCATCGTATTTTTACGAAACATACACATGGAACAGGGTGTACATTTGCAGCAGCCATCACAGCAGAATTAGCAAAAGAAAATACGGTAAAAAACGCAGTTGAAGTAGCTAAAAAATTCATTCAAGCTGCCATTGAAGACGAACTAAGAATTGGTGTCGGTCATGGTCCGACTAATCATTGGGCATATAAAAAGCGCCAAGAGGTGTTATCGTGAAGTTTCAACGAGAACATTTAACCCTATATTTTGTAATGGGAAGTGTAAATTGTCATAATGACCCAAAAGAAGTATTAAAGGAAGCAATTGCTGGTGGCATCACCCTATTTCAATTTCGTGAAAAAGGTGCTGGGTCATTCATTGGGGATGAAAAATTTAAGCTTGCAAAAGATTTACAAAGTATATGTAAACAACACAACATTCCCTTTATTGTGAATGATGATGTAGAACTAGCACTCGAACTAGATGCAGATGGTGTGCATATCGGTCAAGAAGATGGGGATGCTTCTGTTGTCCGTAAGAAAATAGGTTCAAAAATTCTTGGTATATCCACACATAATGTCAAAGAAGCCAAAAAGGCAAAGCAAATAGGAGCAGACTATATCGGCGTCGGACCAATGTATGAAACCAACACAAAAGAAGACACAGAAGAAGTTAGAGGGGCGATTGTAATCCAAGAAATAAGAGAAGCGGGAATAACTCTTCCTCTTGTTGCGATTGGAGGCATTAAAAAAGGATTAGTAGAGCCAATTGCCAAAGCGGGCGCTGACGGAATAGCCGTTATATCGGCTATCAGTAAAGCAAGTGATCCGAAAAAAGCAGCAAATGAACTGTTAAGTGAATACGAACATTTTTCTTTATTTACTACCGAGAAAGTGTGAGCTTTCTCGTTTTTTTTAGTTGAGAAAAAGAGCTGGACTCACGTTAATTAGAAACTTTTTTAAGAATAAGGTTTAAGGGTTTGAGCGGGGCAAAAAAAGGGGGAAAGCTGAGGATAAGGGGAAGTGAACCACCGATAAAAGGAGAGCTGAGTATATGGGGGAATCGAACTGCGGAAAGGGGATGAGCGAGTGAGGATAAGGGGAAGCGAACCGTCGGAAAAGGCAACGACAGAGGATAAGGACAAGCAAACTGCGGAAAAAAGGTCCAAAACCACGGATAAAGAATGGGAAACCGCGGATAATTAAACTGGTGACGCTGAAAAAGCTTAAAAAGCGCGGATAAGTGCGTGGAAACTCCGGATAAGAGGCCTCAAACCGCGGATAAAAGCTAAATCTCATAAAAAATAGTGATCACTGTTGGTAAATGATTAATAACGAAATGATATATGGAATGAAGTTGCAGAAAAGAGTGTCCAAACAGCGGGAGAGAGTGTCCAATCTACGGAAGGGAGCAACAAAACCACATGAAGAAACAAAAATCAAGAAGGAGCAGCTAATATCAAAGGAATTTGGCTAGTAATACAAAATAAAATAACAAAAAAGTAATTACCCACTCTTTCTAAGCCATGACCATTAGTCACCTAATTAATCTTTAATTGATTTACAACTAAAGTTGTAAAAAAATCAGACAAATGATGTTTGTTTCTGACTATCATTTTTCTGTAAATTTAATTTAAAAGAAAAATAGTTTTTCAGTTTTTTGGAAAGAAGGGGTTTTCGTGAATCGATCCTTTTACGCCTTATTAATCAGTCAAACGTCGACAAATTTAAGTTTTGCTCTATATATCATGGCTGTTGTGATGTTTTTATATAATCAAACAGGGTCGACTACACTAGCAACGACAGTAACTTTATTAAACATTGCTTCGCGTATGATAAGTGGTATTGTTTTACCAACGATGTCAGATCGTTTTTCATTGACTACACTACTAAAAATTTCTCAAGTTATTCAGCTTATTTTTCTTTTACTTCTTATATTCTTTCTTTCTCAGTCATTTTCTTTGATGATGCTGATATTATTGATGTTTGTAATGGCTATTATTGCATTTTTTAATGGATATTTTTCACCTATTAAAAGTTCTCTTATTAAAGTTATCATTCCTGAGAGTGATAGGGTAAAAGCAAACAGTCTGATATCAAGTGTTGACCAAACCTTTTTATTTGCTGGATGGACGCTCGGAGGATTGATGCTGGCATTGGTTGGGAAAGAAGTAACACTTGGTATCGCCATGTTCCTAATAATTGTCTCCATTATTAGTTTACGGTTTGTTAAAGAAATTAAAGATACCAAAGTTGAATCGAAGGCTAACTTTATCACTCAAATCTCAGCAGGGTGGAAATATCTTTTTCAACATAAAGGTCTTCGGGTTATGATCGTAATGGATTTGATAGAAGGCTTTGTAGGAACCATTTGGATTGGAGCTGTTACACTTACTTATGTAAATGAAGCGCTTGGAAAGAGTGAAGCATGGTGGGGATATATAAACGGGGCCTATTATTTTGGAACCATTATTGGGGGATTATTAGTCTATCGATTATCTATAAGGATGAAAGGGCACTTAGTCTTCTATATGGTAGTAGGTTCATTTTTATTTGGACTATTAACATTTATTTATGGATTTGTTTCAAATGCTTTATTAGCATTAGCTTTAGTACTGTTGATGGGACCGTCCTATCAATTAAGAGATCTTTCACAAGAAACGTTATTTCAAAACAGTGTAAATGAAACAATATTACCGAAAATCATGGCAGCCAAAGCGGCACTCATACACTTCATATTTATTATTTCTACTGTCATAATTGGTTTGATAACAGATGTATTTGGAGCACGCTTTGTTTACATTTTTTCAGGGTGTTTTTTAATGTTTTCATCGCTTTATGGGTTCGTTCATTTATATATTCAGAAAAAAGGAAATTCTTTGGAGTCTAAAGCAATATAATATAAAGTTCTAATTATAGTTTGCTGCAAAGCTTTCTTAATGGTTAGAAGCAAATAGATTAAAATAAAAGTTAAATTCGCTGAATATTCAGATAAATAATCAAGGAGGGAGATTTTAAGTGAAAGTTCAAGGAATTAATCATCTAACTTTTTCTGTTTCTAATTTAGAAAGGTCAATTCGTTTTTACCAACAGGTACTAGAGGCAAAACTTTTAGTGAAGGGAAGAAATTTAGCCTATTTTGATTTAAATGGGATTTGGTTAGCGTTAAATGTTCAAAAGGATATTCCACGTGAAGAAATAAAACACTCTTATACACATATCGCATTTTCAGTAGAAGAAGAGGATTTTGATGAAATGGTAGAAAAACTTATACGTTTAGGAGTCAATATACTTCCTGGAAGAGAACGGGATGAAAAAGATAAACGTTCTATTTATTTTACAGACCCGGATGGACATAAATTTGAATTTCATACAGGAACTTTAAATGATAGATTATCCTATTATCGAAGTGAAAAACCACATATTCAGTTTTTTGATTAATCTACAAGTCGACAATATTGTATTCATTTCCTCGGAAATCGACATTATTTTTCCTGAAAAATATTTACATTTAAGGAGAACGATAATGAAACGCATTATGGTTATTGGTGTTTCATCAGGTGTAGGGAAGTCAACATTTGCAAGACAACTGGGAGAAAAATTAAGTATTCCTGTTTATCATCTAGATCAATTGTTTTGGAAGCCAGGGTGGGTTGAAGCAGCACTAGAAGAGTTTTCAGAAGCTCAAAAGAGTATTGTAAAGGAAGAAAAATGGATTATGGAAGGAAATTATAGCCATACGTTTTCTATACGGGCAGAACATGCAGATACTATCATCTATTTAGAACTTCCTCTTTTTATATGTTTATATCGAGTCTTAAAGCGATGGTTATTGAATAGAGGAAAAACTCGAATAGATATGGGAGCGGGATGTCCAGAAAAAATAGACTGGGCTTTTATAAAATTTATTTTGACAACTTATTATCCTCGAAAGAAAACAATGAAAAGTCAATTTCAACATTTTCAAACAATCGGCAGAAAAAAGAAAATTATTGTTTTGAAAGGTAAAAGGGAGATTAAAAACTTTATAAATGGTATTTAAACTACTATAAAAATGTTTTTTAGAAATAAGCTTTATTTCCTTTTCTACTCCTTAATTTATAAGTCTTCTTTACAAATGTAAATTTAACGATAATTTTTTTTTAATTTTCGACAATAAAATCTATCAATCTATTAATATAGTTTTTGTGAGCGTTATCAAATTCTTAAGGAGTGGAAAAAGTTGTTGGCAAATAGTTTACGGTTAGGAATTATTGTTACACTCATTTTTTCATTGTTTGTACCAGTCTCTACAAACAATGAAGTACAAGCCGCATCATCCGGCGATGTTGTGATGAATGAGATCGCGTGGATGGGAACTACAGTAAGCTATAATGATGAATGGATTGAATTGTATAACAATACAAGTTCAGACATTTCATTAGATGGATGGACTTTATCTTCTACAGATGGTTCACCAAGTATTTCACTATCTGGTACGATTCCAGCAAAAGGATACTTTTTACTTGAACGTACAGATGACAACACGGTTTCACAAGTTCAAGCAGATTTAATTTATAGTGGATCTTTAAGTAACTCAGGGGAAGTACTTGAGCTTCGTGATAATCAAGGAAATTTAATCGATACAGTTGATGCATGGTATGCTGGTGATAATAGTTCAAAAGCAACAATGGAAAGAAAAGATCCACTAGAAGGCGGGACCATCTCGAACAATTGGCAAACAGCAACGGATACATACAATGAAGGTCTTGGAACACCTAAAGAAAAAAATAGTTCAACCCAATTTGGTTGTAGTTCAACTGAAGAGCATTTAAACAATGTTTCTGAAGAGTTAGGCGCTATTAATGTTTATTTTAATAAATGTGCATTACCTCAATATGCAACATCAGGTAATGAAACAAACTATAATGTTAATTTAGAAGAACGCTTGATTCATCGATTAAATCAAGCGACAACAAGTATTGATTTTGCAACATACGAAATTAATTTACCAAATGTAGTAGATACTTTAATTCAAAAAGCAGCAGAAGGTGTTCAAGTTCGCGTTATTGCCGATTCGAAAGATGCTGATGATCCTTATTATGCTGAACGATTTGAGACCATGCGTTTATACATCGAAAAAATGGTTCGAGGACAAGACTTATTATTAGGAACAAGTGATGATATTATCGTTTTTTCTGATTCACCTATGTTTGCTGTTGAAGATAGCACAAAGCGTATTAGCTATGGCTTGCCATCAAGTGCAAGTGATATTCCAGAAGTGACAGTTACAGTAGGAAATGACATTGTAACAGGACGTTTATTTGTAGATGCCGAGGAAAAAGCACCAGATGCCTACTATTCTCCAAACAACCAAATGCATAATAAATTTGCCATTATTGATGACAAATGGGTTTTTACAGGTAGCTGGAACTTTACCGTAACAGGTCTTTACGGTGATGAAACAAATATGAGTCAAGGTATTTTAGATGGAAATCAGCAGCATGTCGTAGAAGTTCACTCAACAGAGCTTGCTGCCATTTATGAAACAGAATTTAATGAGATGTGGGGAAGTTCAACGATGACTCCAGATCCAGTCTTGGCAAACTTTAGCTCTCGTAAAACGGATAACACTTCTCACGTAGTGAATGTTGGAGGAAAAACAGTTGAAGTATATTTTTCACCTGGTGATAATGCCATTGGTTATTTAACGAATTTAGTAAAAAATGAAGCTGATTATAGTGCCTATTTTTCAATATTTGCTTGGAGTGATCAAGCGTTAGTAAATGAGCTGAAATATAAATGGGAAGGCTCATACAACGACTTAGAAGGTTCGTTAACCGGTTTTGATGTAAAAGGTATTTTTGATTCAAGCTATTGGAATATGTGGTGGTCAGCAAGTGTTGATATGACTGGTCGTACGGCTTCTCAAACAAGTGAAAACAACCCAAATATTCGTTGGAATAACCCTGCACCGGTTTATGAAGATGCAGAATCCCGAAAGCTTCATAGTAAATCGATGATTATTGATGCAGATACTTCTAGTGACCCCACTGTTGTTGTAGGTTCAACCAACTGGAGTGAAAATGGAAACAGCGTTAATGATGAAAACATGTTAATCATTCATGACGCAAGCATAGCCAATCAATTCTTACAAGAATTTTATGCACGTTATGCCCAAGCAGGAGGGCAAATTCATTAATCCAAGAACAAGATCTTTGAAGATTTTCTCTTCAAAGGTCTTTTTTTTCATTTTCTCTTTACTTACCATAAATTTAAATGATAATTATAATCATTATCAGTATATTTGATAGGTGAAAGAAGATGAGTTATAAAAAGGCATTTAATGAAATCAATTCTTATATTTTTTCAGTAAAAATGATTGATTTTGTCCAGTGCAAAGAAAATAAAGCATTATGTGAAAAGCGAATTCCATATCATTGTATTTTGTTTGTTTCGAAAGGTTCAGGGGTATGTTACGTAAATCAAGAAAAAATTAAATGTAAAGAAGGAACATTAATTGTTTTTTCACCTAGATCAACTTGCACCGTAAAATTGGCGGGGAAAGGATTACTTGAATATTACATGATTTATTTTTCTTTTGCCACAGCTTATGAAAATAATAATCAATGGGAATTTGAGAATGAAAAAGCAAAAACCTTTCCTTTCGAGGGTGCTCTCACAATACAGTGCCTTGCCCCAATTGTGAGAACATTGGAAAATATGTACAGATCTTGGAATATTAAAGGGAAAATATTTAAATTTCATGTTCGTTTAATGTTTTATCAGTTTATTTATGACGTAATGAAAGATATTCGTCGACAGGAAATGAATGGTGATATATGTCGTACTATCGAACAGATCCTTGAATATATATCCTATCAATATTATGAGCCAATAAATTTACAAAAACTATCTGAAATGGCTGGTATGAGTACAAGTTATTTTTCAAAAAACTTTAAGCAGTATGTGGGAATTAGCCCAATAGAGTATTTAACCAAAGTGCGAATTGAACAAGCTAAAAAGCTTTTAATTTATACCGAAGATATTAAGATAAAGGATATTGCTAAAAGTGTTGGATACCAAGATGAATTTTATTTTAGTAATGTTTTTAAAAAAATTGAGGGCTGCTCACCGACTGAATTTATTAATAAACAGGGGAGATAAAATTTTACATGTAATAAAAGAAAATTTTCTATGTTTTATGCGCTGGACTAACTGTAAAATTTGATAAGTGAAAATGATTATCATTGCAAATATGAGGTGTAAATTATGATAAAGGATATACTGGCAAAAAGATGGGAAGTTGGTGCAGAACATTATGCTCTTGGATCAAATGGATTTAATGAAAATCAATGGTTAAAAATTATGGAAAATTTACTGGGGATTAAAGGAGGAGATGGTAACAATAAACAGGCTCTTGATGTTGGGACAGGACCAGGAGTTCTTGCCTTTGTGCTCGTGAAGCTAGGATATGAAGTTACAGGCTTGGATCTTTCTGCTTCAATGTTATCAATTGCTGAGAAACGTAAAGGAGAATTAGGAGTGTCTTGTTCTTTTATAAAAGGAGATGCAGAAGATTTGCCCTTTGAGTCAAATACGTTTGATTTAGTTACAAATCGACTTAATTTATGGACATTACCAAATCCAGGGAAAGGTGTTTTCCATTGGGTAAGAGTATTAAAGCCAGGAGGTAAGTTAGTTTTAATTGTTAATGATCGCAAACATCCATTTGAAGAGTTAAAAAAACCAAAAAATAACCGGCATATTTTCACTGATGAATACTATAACACTTTTCAACACCTACCATTTAGTACAGCAACACCATCTCAAGTAAAAGCATTGGTGGAGGCAGCAGGTCTTCATCATGTATTCATTCAAACGTTTATAGATGAGAGAAGTTTTTCGTCTACAGATATAAAACATGTGTTAACAGCAAACCATATCGAGGAAAAAGAGATTGAGGCATTAAATATTGATAGCGGCATAGTAAATGAACAACAATTAAAGAATATATTAAAAAGATATAATATAAGGGAAATGGAAGTTCAATCCAACCAGGGTGATACTCAATTAATTATGCGCAAAAGAATGGCTGCCATTATTGGACAAAAAGAAAAATGATTCTCTTTAGGAGAGAATTATTTTTTGATAGTTAATGAGAATGATTATTTTTATCAAGGGATTCAATTTTTGTAAGAGGTGAATAAAATGAAAAAAGCAATTTTTTTCTTCATTTTTGGATTATTCATTTTTCTAACTGCTTGTGGTTTAAGTGAAAGCACAAAAAAGACATCTAACGGTCATCATGATGAAAGTGAATATCGTATGATTAAACATGCCATGGGTGAAATTGCTGTACCACCTAATCCCGAAAAAATATCGACACTATCCGTTTTGTATAATGATTATTTATTGTCTCTAGGAGTAAAACCAACTGCAACAGTTTCATATAATTATAAAGGGAATGATCATCTCCCTTATTTAAAGGATGATTTAACAGATGTACATTTAATAGGTAGTCAGGATCAGCCTAATTTAGAAAAATTGCTTGAATTATCTCCAGATTTAATCTTAGGAGAAGAAAGCCATATTAAAAGTTATGAATCATTTAATAAAATAGCTCCTACAGTTATTATTGAAAAAACTGATGATTGGAGAGGTTATTTACGATCAATCGCAAATGTTCTAGGGAGAGAGTCAAAGGCTGAAGAAGTAATTCATAATTATAATCAGAAGGCTGAAAAGGCTAGAGTAACACTAAATAAACGCGTTGGTGATAAGACTGTCGTATTTTTACGTGTTCGCTCAAAAGAATTAAGAGTTTATGGTGCAGCATGGAACGTAGGGGATGTCCTTTATAAAGACTTAGGTTTAAAACCAGCTTCCTGTGTACCTCTTAATGATTGGGCAAAGCAAGTTTCTCAAGAAGTTCTTCCACAATGCAATCCTGATTACATCCTATTACAAGTAGATAACCATGAACAAGCCCAAAATGTATTTGAAGATTTAAAATCTAGTTCCATTTGGAAAAATTTAAAGGCGGTTAAAAACGGAAATGTAATACCAGTAGAACATTGGTTTATTATGACAGGACCTATTAGCAATGAAACAAAAATTGACTTATTAATAAATCAATTAAAATAAAATTCTAATAAACAGCGGACATCTTATAAGGAACAAATTTACAATAATTTATGATGTGTTCTGTAATCATTGTTGCGTGGTATCCTCTTTTCTTGAAAAATTAATGTATCAAGTAAGAATTACGCTAGTCAAAAAGATAGTCAAAATAAATTTTAGAAAATTTAAAAATGTCTATTGACTACAACATGAAAAGTCGTTATAATCAATCTCAAAATTATTGAAAAAACTAACAATTTTGAATATAGAAACAGCGAAGAAGAGGAGTAGTAGAGGAAAGCTCTAGCGTTAAAAGAGAGTTGTCCCTTAGGCTGAAAGGATGACCGTTAACTTTCTTCGAAGATCGCCTCGGAGCTTTGCTTTAGAAATGGACGTCCAAAGTATAAAGCAACGGATTCTTCCGTTAACAAGTAAAGTCATGCTGCATTGACTTGATGAGTCTGCTTTTCGTGAGAAAAGCAGAGAAGTTGAGTGGTACCGCGAGTTACTCGCCTCAACAATCCAATATAAGTGTGGGTTGGGGGGCGAGTTTTTATATTTGAAAAGTTAATATAAATAGCGAAGATAAGGAGAGTAGAAGAGAGCTCTAACGTAAAAAGAGAGCGATCCCTAGGCTGAAAGGATTGCCGTTATCTCTTTTCGAAAGTCACCTTGGAGCTTTGCTTTAGAAATGGCTAAAAACCAAAGTATAGAGCAACGGAACTTCCGTTATCAAGATAAGTCAGATTTGACTTAATGAGTCTGCTTTTCGCGAGAAGGGCAGAGAAGCTGAGTGGTACCGCGAGTTATTCGCCTCAGTAATCGGTGGGCCTTTGTGGGCACCTTCGATTGAGGCGTTTTTTTTATACTTTATTGGTTACCTAAGCTGATGGAAAATAGGCTTTATTGCACTTATTTTTTCTTAATATTTGGAAAAGGACATTTCCCCCATGCATATTTAATACCTATACGTTTTATTCACATCCCCAAATAAAGCCTTGAATTTCGAAAATAAACAAAAGAGGTGTTCAACATGAATCAAGTGATTGAATTTGTTAAATCAGATGCAAGAAAAGCAAAGCCGGAACCTAACGCCTTAGGGTTTGGAAAATACTTTACCGACTACATGTTTGTTATGGAGTATAACCAAGAAAAGGGATGGCATTCGCCACAAATTGCCCCTTATCAGCCATTAACTTTAGATCCTTCTGCTCTTGTTTTTCATTACGGTCAGGCAGTTTTTGAAGGTTTAAAAGCTTATCGTACTCCAGACGGTAGAGTATTATTATTTAGACCAGAAAAAAATATTCAGCGTTTAAACGAAACTTGTAAAAGAATGTGTATTCCACCACTTGATGAAGAATTAGTATTAGAAGGGTTAAAGCAATTAATTGAGCTTGAAAAAGATTGGGTTCCCAATCAAGAAGGTACATCGTTATATATTCGCCCATTCATTATTGCAACGGAACCATTTTTAGGGGTAAGACCTTCCAAAAATTATAAATTTTTAATTATCTTATCACCAGTTGGAGCATATTATGCAGGACAACTATCACCAGTTAAAATTTATGTTGAAAATGATTTTGTGCGTGCGGTAAAAGGTGGAGTTGGGCATGTAAAAACGTCAGGTAACTATGCAGCAAGCCTTCTAGCCCAAAAGAAAGCTGAAGCAATCGGTTATGATCAAGTATTATGGTTAGATGGAAGAGAGAAAAAATATGTAGAAGAAGTTGGAAGTATGAACATCTTCTTTAAAATCAATGGAGAAATTATTACCCCACAATTAAATGGTAGCATTTTAAGTGGAATTACAAGAGATTCAGTTATTCAGCTATTAAGGTATTGGGGAGTAACAGTTAGAGAAGAAAGAATTGCTATTGATGATGTGTACGAATCTTATTTAAAAGGGGAATTAGAAGAAGTATTTGGAACAGGAACAGCTGCTGTTATTTCTCCAGTTGGTGAATTAAACTGGAATAATCAAAGAATGATGATCAACAACCTTGAACCAGGAGAATTTTCTCTGAAATTATATCAATCCATTACAAATATTCAGTATGGAAAAGAAAAAGACCCATTTGGTTGGACGGTTGAAATTCAATAAACGACTTTAATCCTTTCGCAAGACTCTCACACTTGCGAAAGGTTTTATTTTTAAGAGGTAAAAACACTATTCCAATTCATTTTCCTTTTTCTTGTTATTCTGAATTTTTCATCAAAACATTTCATTCTTATGGTAGTATGGTTTCATAGATGATTCTTTAAAAAGAGGTGTGTTCATACATGATTAAGGCTGTGTTTTTTGATATGGATGATACGTTATTATGGGATGAAAAAAGTGTAAATGAAGCATTTATGGCAACTTGTGAAGTAGCTATGGAAAAGTATAATGTAGATGCAAAACAGTTAGAAGAAGCGGTTCGCCACGAGGCAAAAGAGCTTTATAGCTCATACGAAACGTTTTCTTATGTTTCTCAAATTGGTATTAACCCATTTGAAGCCCTTTGGTCTAATTTCAGTGAGCCGATTAATGAAAATTTAAAGAAATTAAATGAACTTGCTCCTCAATATCGAAAAGAAGCTTGGAGAAAAGGTTTAAAAAGGATTGGAATTGATGATATAGAATTAGCGATTGAATTGTCAGAGCAGTTTCCAAAGGAAAGAAGAAAGCGACCATATGTATATGAAGAAACATTTGATATTTTGAACCAATTAAAGGAAAAGTATGAGTTGTTGCTATTAACTAATGGTGATCCAAGCTTGCAAAAAGAGAAAATAGCCGGCATTCAAGGATTTGCTGATTATTTTAAGCACATTGTTATTTCGGGGGAATTTGGAAAAGGAAAGCCCGATCCATCTATTTTTAAACATGCATTATCGTTAATGAACGTAAAAGAACATGAAGTCATCATGGTAGGTGATAAGCTAAGTACAGATATTTTAGGCGCTTGCCAATCCAAGATTCCATCTGTCTGGATTAATCGGAAGAAATTAGATCGATATATGGATGTTGAACCAGACTATGAAATTCATTATTTACAAGAGCTCGTTAAATTGCTACAAAAAGCTCCTGTCAATGGCTAACATGATGCAACTGGTTAATTACAAGTAAGCTGGGGCTTAACTCAGCTTACTTTATTTTAATATCAGAATTTATATCATTTTTACTTAGGAATTAATCTATATATATTGTTATTTCATGTCTAGCTCCAAGCACCATCGTCTTGGGTTGCATCGGCCCTGCTGTGGTGGCTCACGTCCTCCTCGCAGGTCCTCTAGCGCCCTTCGCCGATAGGCGGGCGCTTTGCGCTTTTCTTATATTCCTATAAATTGTCTATGATTATTATCTTATATTTTGTTATTATTTTAATGGGCTTTTGCTTTAGGGGGACATATTGATGAGAAAGGCTTGTATTACTGGTTATGGTGTCAAAGCCCCAGATGTAGAAAATGTTCATGACTTTAAAATGGTATTAGAGGAAGGGTATTGTACTCTTAAGTCAATCAGGCATCCTTACCAAAATAGTCAAATTGTCATTGGTCTTATCAATCATGATTTTAAAAAAGTGAATGGGCAAAATTTGACACGTCTCCCTCGTGCAGTAAGAGTTGTTATAGCTGCAGCATATGAGGCTATTGAAATGGCTAACTTAAAAGGAAACAATACCTTTCATCATCGAACAGGAATTGTTATTGGTTCATCAGGTGGAGTGATTCAAGAAATAGAATCAATATCTAAAAACTCATTATTAGAAGGGTTAAGGTATCTTCGACCAACGAGCATTGGAAACATGAACAACAATAGTATTTCAACTGGGGTTTCTTCTTTCTTTCAAATTCACGGACCTTGTTTTACAGTGTGTAATAGCTGTACGTCGAGTATTGATGCCATACTTTTAGGAAAGATGTTAATTGAAACAGGTCAAGTTGATTGTTGTATTGTAGGTGGTGTAGATACAACGATTTGTGATATAGTATTAGGCGGCTTTTCTAAACTGAAATTACTACAGAAAAGTTTAGTTGATCTAGAAGGATATGGGCCATTTGGACAAGCTAATCAGTTTTCATTATCTGAAGGGGCTGGAGTGCTTGTTTTAGAAAATGAAGAGTATGCCTTAAATAGAGGAGCGAGCATTTTAGGTTATATTAAACGTGGGGAAATGTCACAAGATGCCATTTCCATTTATCATTCTGATTCTTCGGGTAAATTTTTATTAGATATTGTAAAAAAAGTAGTAGATAATGAGAAAATTAGTTATGTAAATAGTCAAGCACTGGGATTAAAAGAAAATGACCAAATTGAACAAAATATTCACCAAAAGGTATTTGACTGGAAAACACCCATTACTTCTATTAAAGGAATGATTGGTCATGCTCTTGGGGCATCAGGGGTTTTACAATGTATTTCTTCACTTATTAGCTTTGAATATGGTTTTATACCTCCAACGATACATACAAATCATGATCTAAAAAGTACTATTCCATTAGTAACAAGTACTTTATATCAAGAGGTTGAACAAGTTTTAATTACGTCACACGGATACGGTGGAAATAATTCGTGTTTGTTAGTATCAAGGAAAAACTGATGGGGGATTTAATATGTATTTCTTTATACTTTTATCAATATCGGTAATACCTTTAGTCTTATTTATGTTTCTTTATGCGATTGAAAGGTCAAAAATGACAAAACCCCTATTAATGTTTTTAATTCTTTTGTTTATATGGAATCTTGATGTTGTCGTTTTATTTGCAGAAGTTATTTTGAGTGAGGAGACGATTCTCCTATTATTTAAGATTTTTCGTTTTGGCTCCATCATGTTTATGCCTCTTATTTTTTATTACATTTTATATATTTTAAAAACATTTGAAGTTGAAGTCGGTAAATGGAAGTTTATATTTAATTATAAAGTATTTATGTTGTTTTCTATTTATAGTTTTATTGTTTATATATTGAATTTAACAGACTTTGGAATTAATGGGATTTTCTTTGTTGATGGTACAAAGCTTTTTCCAGGACACTATTACCCTATCTATGCAAAATGGAACATACTTTACTTTATTAATGTCATATTAGTGTTCATTCATACATTTATCTTGCTTTTCTTTACAACAAAACTAGAAAAATCCTATTTTCGAACGTTTAGTATTTATCTTGTCATTTCTATATTACTTGTGTTTATTAATGGAGCATTATCCGGATTTAATGTATTCCCGCTTGCGATTTCCATTTTAAATGCCGTTTTTGTTACGATGATTATTTTTAGTGCGTATTTTTTTATTAACAATCAAATGATCAATCAAATGAACAAGGAGCTTATAAACCAAAGAAATTTTCTACAAACGATTATCGACTCAAATCCTAACTATTTATTTGTAAAAGATTTAAATGGTAACTATATTGTAGTAAATGAAGCATTTGCTTCTGATTTTGGTAGTCAATTAAAAAATTCTCACTTGGATGATCAATTAAAAGAACAACAAGGTTTTATTAAACAAAATCTCCAAACATATGAAAAAGTAGTAACAGATGACTACAATCAAAAACGAAATATTGAAATAACGGAAATTCCGTTTATGAATAATAATGAAGATCGTCTTATTTTATATGTTGCTAACGATATTACACAGCGTTTAAAAGAGGAAGAATATATTCGGAAATCGGAGAAATTAAATGTTTTAGGCGAGCTTGCAGCTGGTGTTGCTCATGAAATACGAAATCCGCTTACCTCACTCAAAGGTTTCATTCAACTAATTAAAAGTGATGATACAGAAGCGAATAAACGAAACTTTTATTTGGATATTATGTCAAAAGAGATTGACCGAATTAGTGAAGTCATCAATGAATTGCTTTTGCTTGCAAAGCCACAAGCGGATGTTTTTGAAAAAACAGATGTCCTTAAAATATTGAAGGATGTAAAAGTTCTGTTAGATACAACAGCAATTATAAGAAATATTGAAATACATATTGAATCCCAAGAAGACATTTCGAAAATTGAAGCAATTGCTAATCAGATTAAGCAAGTATTTATCAATATTGTGAAGAATGCGTTGGAGGCCATGCCAAAAGGAGGAAAAGTATATATAAAAGTGAAGAGTGTGGAGGGCTCTAAGGTTAATATACAAATCATTGATAATGGAATTGGGATTTCAAAGGACCGACTTTCGAAATTAGGTGAGCCTTTTTTCACAACGAAGGAAAAAGGAACGGGTCTTGGCTTAACCGTTTGTCATCGAATTGTGAAACGTCATCATGGTGAGCTTCAATTTGAAAGTGAGCTAGGAAAAGGAACAACCGTTCATATTATTTTGCCAATTGATCAACCGAAGAGTGTATAAAATGGAAGTATTTTTGCGAACTTTTATCGAATGCCACAGTTGTCTGAAGCTGTGGCATTAATCAAACATTTAAATAAAGAGAGTCCATCTTTCAAGGTTTAATTAAACGTTTGAATAAAAAGAGTGTTCACCTTCGAAGGTTTAACCAAACGTTTGAATAAAGTAGCGGATGGACGAAGGTGAGAATTTAATCAAACGTTTGAATAAAAAGAGTGTTCACCTTCCAAGGTTTAACCAAACGTTTGAATAAAGTAGCGGATGGACGAAGGTGAGAATTTAATCAAACGTTTGAATAAAAAGAGTGTTCACCTTCCAAGGTTTAACTAAACGTTTGAATAAAAGGCAGATCGAGATAGCTCATATTTAATCAAACGTTTAATTAAAAATGATAATCTGATTACTTATCCGTGTTTCTGTATTTGTCTGAGCTCTTCATTTAATTGATGTGCTTGGGCGAGTGCTTGTTGATCTTGTAAAACATCATCTGGTTTATTTCCTTCACCGATAATGTAACCGCAAAACTGAGCAGATACGAAATCAAAAATGTATTGAAATTGTTGAATGAGAGGTAATCCTTTCACTTTCGGATGGTCGCCACCAGTTAAAATGACATACATTTTTTTCTTACCCACCAAGTCTTTAAAGTTAAAGCGTGAATCTCGAAGGCTTTGAGACCAGCGATCAACAAAATTTTTCATTGATCCACTCATGCCATACCAGTAGATGGGGGTGGAAAAGATAATTACATCATGATCCAAAAATTCTCTAATAATTTCATCATAATCATCCTCTACTGGTTGAAACCCTCCAGGTGAATGTCGTTTATCTTCAATCGGTAAAATTTTTTTCTCTCTTAAATAAATCTTCGAATAGTCAATGCCCTTTAAGACCATTTCTGTTAAAAGCTCCGTGTTCCCCTTTTCTCTAGAGCTACCATATAAAACAAGTATTTTCATCATTTATCTCCTTTCGATGTAAAAGTAAAAACGGCAGATTTACTGCCGCTCTTAAACACCAAGTTCTTCTTTTAAAAAGCTTTTAACTTGTTCAGCTGTTTTAGCGTTTGCGCTATGTAAATGAGCTATTTTATTACCATTTTTAAAGATTAATATGCTCGGAATGCCCAACACTTGATACTTTTCAGCTAATTCAGGAAAATCATCACGATTTACTTCAAACCATTCAAATTGGTGATATTCCTCTAGGATATCTCCGATAAACATGTTCATACGAGTACAATCTGGGCACCAGTTAGCGAAAAATTTAATAATAACTTCTTTGTCACTTGAAATAATTTCTTCAAACTGTTCTAAAGTTGTAATTGTATTCATTATGACAACCTCCTTACTCTATATATTGTAATATATCTTTCAAGATACATGTGTATTTTTGCTTGAACCATTTTTAATCAATTATAGAACTGTATAACAAAACAACCCTGAAAATGATACAATAATACAGAAATATATAATGTGACCCGTCATATTTTTTAGTGTAATGGGGAGGAAATCAAATGAAAGTAAAATTAGGTCTTGTTTATGGAGGAAAATCCGCAGAGCATCAAGTATCATTACAAACAGCATTATCTGTTATCCAAGCGCTTGATCAAAATAAATTTGAAATACATCCAATTTATATTAATGAAGAAGGAAAATGGTATCGTGGAAATCGATTATTAGAGCCTGTTAAAGATGTGGAAACGTTGAAGCTACAAGGAGATAGTCTCGCTCTTTCTCCAGTTGAGCTAAACCATTCACTATTTCCTTCTCAGTATAGAGAGAATTCAGAACCAATTGATGTTGTATTCCCGCTCCTTCATGGACCAAATGGAGAAGATGGGACCATTCAAGGAATGCTTGAAATGTTAAATATTCCATACGTAGGAAACGGTGTTTTAGCTTCTGCTGCAGGAATGGATAAAGTCATTATGAAAAATCTTTTTGCACAAGCAGGGTTAGAGCAAGCAAAATATGTATGGTTTGTTAAAAGTGAATGGGAAAAGAATCAGGAATATTTTTTGAATAAAGTAGAAGAGGTTTTAGGGTATCCGTGCTTTGTTAAGCCAGCTAATTTAGGTTCTAGTGTTGGCATTAATAAAGCGAAAGACCGTGATTCACTCATGAAGGCAATTGAAGAAGCTTTTGAATTTGATCGTAAAATTATTATTGAGGAAGCTATTATCGGTCGTGAAATTGAGATTGGAGTCATTGGAAATGATGAACCAATTTGTTCAATTGTAGGAGAAATTGCACCGAAAAAAGAATTTTATGATTATAAAGCAAAATATGTAGATGGAGATACGGAGCTAATTATTCCTGCACAAGTAACAGGTGAAGAATATGAACAAATTAAAAGTATGGCGATTAAAGCATTTAAAGCAATTGATGGCTGTGGTCTAGTACGTGCTGACTTTTTCCTAAAGAGTGACGGAACTCCATTAATTAATGAAGTTAATACTATGCCAGGGTTCACTCCGTTTAGCATGTTCCCTCTATTATGGAAACATAGTGGCTTAACATACTCTGAGCTTATTGAAAAGTTAATCGATCTAGGAATGGAACGACACGAACAGAAACAAAAAATTAAGCATACGTTTTAAAGAAAGTGAAGTAAATCGGTATTCAGGCTGGATGTATTTGCTTGTTGTTTTGATTAAAAAATCGAAACAACATGTATCTCATGCAGTCTGAAACGTTTTTCATCCTTTTTGAAAGGAGAACTATAAAAATGATTAAACGAGTAATTGCTTCTATTCAACAAATGGTGAATGGAAAAGGAATTATTGATGAAAATATTGATATCGTTGGTGTATCCACAGATTCGAGAAATATTCAGAAAGGGAATCTTTTTATCCCTCTAGTTGGTGAAAACTTTAATGGACATCAATTTGTTGAAAAGGCATTTGAAAATGGGGCTGCTGCTTCATTATGGTCTGTTAATGAGCCAAACCCACCAAAAGATAAAGCTATCATTTATGTAGATGATACACTGTTAGCTTTACAAAAATTAGCTGAAGAATATTTACGAGAAGTAAATCCAACTGTTATCGGTATAACAGGAAGCAATGGTAAAACGACGACGAAAGATTTAGTAGCTTCCGTACTTTCAACAAAATATCAAGTACATAAAACAAAAGGGAATTTTAATAACCATATCGGTCTTCCTCTTACTATTTTAAGTATGCCTGAAGAAACAGAAGTAGCTGTATTAGAAATGGGGATGAGTGGAAGAGGAGAGATTGAGCGACTTTCTTCCATTGCAAAACCTGATATTGCAATTATTACAAATATTGGAGAAGCTCACTTAAAGGAATTAGGCTCAAGAGAAGCCATATCAGAAGCAAAGCTTGAAATTATATCGGGGCTAAAGGAAAACGGTACATTTATTTACCATGGTGATGAGCCGTTACTAAATAAACATCCTTATACTTTTAAAACGAAGACATTTGGGGAATCCAAAAACAATGATCTTTACCCAATATCGATTATGCAAAAAGGGAATGGGATTGAATTTACAGTCAATCAACACAATAATCAAAAGTTATATCTTCCAATATTAGGACGTCATAATGTATTAAATTCACTTGCAGCTATTCTGACAGGTCAATTGTTAGATTTATCGTTCGATGATATAGAAAAAGGTTTAAAAAATGTCCAGTTGAGTAACATGAGATTAGAGATCGTAAAAGGAAAAAGCGGGTTAACAGTAATTAACGATGCCTATAATGCAAGCCCATCTTCCATGAAAGCTGCTATTCAGCTTGTTCGTGATATGAATGGCTATGGTCAAAAAATTCTAGTTTTAGGTGATATGTTAGAGCTTGGAGAAAAAGAAGCCGAGTTTCATCAAGAAGTTGGGAAAACCATTGAAGATGCTGATATTGATCACTTATTTACTTACGGAAAACTCGGTGAAGAAATTGCAAATGGTGCTAAATCAGTAATGGATAAAAAACATATTCATGTCTTTTCCGATAAACAATCTTTAATAAAAGAATTAGGTTCGATCGTTACACCTAATGATCTTGTGCTAGTTAAAGCATCTCGTGGAATGAAATTAGAAGAAGTTGTCCATGCTTTAGTTGAAATGTAATGAAAAGGAGGTTTCCTCATGGTAGGTTGTCTTTGCATTCATGGTTTTACGGGTGCTCCATATGAGGTGGAGCCATTAGCTAATCATTTGCAAAAAGTGACTAATTGGGATATAAGAGTCCCAACATTACCGGGGCATGGGGAAACATTATCTCTTGAAGGAATTCGTTTTGAAGAATGGATTGATTGTGCGGAAAAAGAGTTAAAAAGCTTAATACAAGACTGTAACGAAGTATATGTGATTGGTTTTTCCATGGGAGGGCTTATTGCTGCTTATTTATCAGCCAAATATCCCGTAAAAAAGCTCGTATTACTAAGTGCTGCCGCTTATTATGTTAATCCATCACAAATGCTTGCTGATATTAAAGAAATGATTCGAGATGGAATAAAAGGAAATTTAAAAGAGAACGAACTATTTAATCGTTATAAAAAGAAAATGATGGAGACACCAATTAGTGCAACCTTTCAATTTCGTAAGCTTGTCCGCTTTGCTAAACCATATTTAAAAGAAATTCAAACACCTACATTAATTGTTCAAGGTGAAATGGATGGTATTGTTCCGGTGAAAAGTGCTCACTTCTTATATAATGTCATAGAAACTCCACAAAAGGAACTTTGCTTTTTGCCGATGTCTAAACATCATGTTTGTCATGGGGATGACTTTGAAGTATTAGTTCAACGTGTTGAGAGATTTTTGTTTGAGAAAGTGGAAGGATATGAACAAAAAATGGAAATGTAAAGAGATTTTGTTGAAATGCACCAGTAAAAGTGGTATGATTACACCTAAATCATAATTTGCCCTGGTAAAGGGCTTTTCTTTTTAATTATACATATTCTATATAGGAGTTTAGTATATTTCATAAAGAGAAGCTGATATGTTTATTAGGAGATTTTTTTGAATTAAAAGGAGATTGAAAAAATTGACAGTAATGTTTCAACAATTTGGTTTAAGTTCAGAATTATTAAAGTCAATACAAAATATGGGTTTTGAGGAAGCAACACCAATTCAAGCACAAACGATTCCACTTGCCTTAAAATCAAAAGATGTAATAGGGCAGGCACAAACAGGAACAGGTAAAACAGCTGCATTTGGGATTCCTTTAATTGAGAAAATTAAGGTTGAACAACCTATTATTCAAGCAATTGTCGTTGCACCAACTCGAGAGTTAGCTATTCAAGTATCTGAAGAGTTATATAAAATTGGTTATCATAAAAGAACAAGGGTATTGTCTGTTTATGGAGGACAGGATATCAATCGGCAAATTCGCTCATTAAAAAAGCGACCACATATTATTGTTGGAACACCTGGGCGATTAATTGACCATATTAAACGAAAAACGATTCGATTAGAATCAGTTCATACTGTTGTGTTAGATGAAGCTGATGAAATGTTAAATATGGGTTTTATAGATGATATTGAGGACATTCTTTCACATGTTCCAAACGATAGACAAACACTTCTTTTTTCAGCAACAATGCCTGAACCCATTAAGGCGATTGCAAAAAGGTTTATGAATCATCCGGAGCATGTAAAGGTAAAAGCTAAAGAAGTAACTGTGCCGAACATCCAGCAATATTATTTAGAAGTTCCAGAAAAGAAAAAATTTGATGTTCTCACACGACTTTTGGATTTACAGTCACCTGATTTGGCAATTGTTTTTGGCCGAACAAAGCGAAGAGTAGATGAACTTTCTGAAGCATTAAATATTCGAGGATATTCAGCAGAAGGAATTCACGGTGACCTAAGCCAAGCTAAACGTTTATCGGTTCTACGTAAATTTAAGGAAAAGTCAATTGAAGTTTTAGTTGCAACTGATGTTGCCGCTCGTGGTTTAGATATTTCAGGTGTGACTCACGTATATAACTTTGATGTTCCCCAGGACCCTGAAAGCTATGTCCATCGAATTGGACGTACTGGCCGTGCCGGAAAAACAGGAATGGCGATGACCTTTATAACTCCAAGGGAATTAGGTATATTGGAAAATATTGAAAAAACAACGAAGCGAAAAATGGATAAAATGAGACCACCAACATTAGATGAGGCTCTCGAAGGGCAACAAAATATGACCATCGAAAAAATGAGAAGTATTGTTGAAAATGATGACTTAACTAATTATAAGAAAGCGGCTGAAAAAATTTTAGAAGAATTTGATTCAGTAAAGGTAGTGGCAGCGGCGATAAAAATGATGACAAAAGAGCCAGATAACACTCCTGTTAAATTAACAGCAGAGCCGCCTCTTCCTGTGAAGAAAGAAAAGAAACGTTCACAAATGAAAAGGGATTTTAAAGGAAAAGGAATGAAGAAAAAAAGACAAACCCAACAAAGGTCTAGGGGAAACCGAAATCTCTATTCTACAAGTTCTCGTTAAGCATGCGGAAAAACCGCATGTTTTTTAATTTTGTTTTTGCTACAATTTTTTATTGAAAATGATTATTAATATCCCTATAATAAACATGAAAATAATAATTATTTTCAATAGAAGAATAGACCACACATTATCATGGGGGATTAAACATGAAAAGATTAGCTATATTTTCGCTTATTTTTGCTTTAGTATTATCACTTGTGGCTTGTAATTCAAACAATACACAAGAAAGTTCAACTAATAAGGAAAGTAATGTTGAGCCTGTTACAGTTAAAGATGCTTTTGGTGAAGTTACATTTGAAAAAGTTCCAGAAAAAATCGTTGCATTAGAGTGGGTTTATGTAGAAAATTTATTGGCATTAGGTATTCAACCAGTTGGGGTAGCGGATATTGAAGGTTATAAAGCTTGGGTAAAAGTAGACGCTGAGCTTTCTGATGATGTAGTAGATGTAGGGACACGTCAGGAACCTAACTTAGAAGCAATTGCCCAATTACAGCCAGATTTAATTATCGCACCTAAGTTTCGTCACGAAGCTATTAAATCTGATCTTGAAGCGATAGCTCCTACATTATTTTTTGAGCCTTATCCAACGGATGAAAGCATTAGTCAGTATGATGAGATGATTACGACATTTAAAACAATGGCTAAAGTTTTACGTAAAGATTCAGAAGCAGATACCGTTTTAAACAAATTAAATAAAAAATATGAAGATGCGAAGGATTTAATCGAACAAGCTGAATTATCCACAAATGAGTTCATACTAACTCAGGCTTTTAGCTCTCAACAAGCTCCTGTACTTCGTGTGTTTACACCAAATTCAATGGCATCTGTAATATTAGAAAAAATAGGGTTAATGAATGCATACAAACCTGCAAAATTTGAAGTTTATGGATTTTCCCAACTCAATGTAGAAGCATTACCAGCACTTGAAAAATCTAATTTTATTTATGTAGTACAAGACAATGATAATATCTTTGAAAATCAGTTAAAAGATAATGCCGTGTGGCAGAATCTCGAATTTGTTAAAGAAGATCGAATGTATCCATTAGGTGGAGACGCTTGGTTGTTTGGTGGACCATTATCTGCATTTACAGTTGTTGATCGAGTTGTAAATGCATTGGAGAAAAAATAAAAATGAAAAGTGTTTTCAAAAGAAAGCCCTCTTTTTTATTGGTAGGGGGCTTTCTTCTTTTGATAATCCTTAGTATGGTTCACCTTACACAAGGGCAAGCGAATTACTCATTTATCTCATTAATTACTGATATTTCTATAGATGAAAGGTTGCAGGATATTGTTTTGGGATTACGATTGCCCAGGCTTGTTATGGGTTTTCTCGCTGGTGGAGCACTAGCAGTTGCTGGTTTGTTTTTACAAACTTTAACAAAAAACCCGCTAGCATCTGCCAGTACATTGGGAATTAATGCAGGTGCATACTTTTTTGTGGTTGTTAGTGTCATTTATTTTCCTACATATATAGGGAAGTATCCGTTTTTAGTCTCTTTTATTGGAGCAAGCTTGTCAGCATTATTAGTCATGGGACTTTCTGGGAAAACAATGGAACCAGTTCGAGTTGCTTTAACAGGAATGATTATTTCTTTAATGTTTTCATCATTTACTGGTGCCTTGCAGCTTTTATTTGAAAATGAAACGAATGGATTATTTTTATGGGGTTCGGGAACGCTTATACAACTTGATTGGTCTGGAGTAAAATTTTCGTTATTATTTATTTTAACTGGAATCACGATTTCTTTTTTATTAGGTCCACAATTAGACCTTTTAAGACTAGGTGATGAGACAGCTGTATCTTTGGGGCAATCCATATTTAAAGTTAAAGCACTTGCCTGGTTCACTGCATTACTTCTTGCTGCTATTACAGTAAGTGTTGTAGGTCCCATTGGTTTTGTAGGATTAATGGCACCACATATTGTAAGACTTCTTGGAATTAATGGTCATCGATCTATGGTTGTTCATTCATTCTTGTGGGGGGCTATCCTTTTAATAGGTGCTGATGTCCTTGCAAGAATAATTGCTCCTAGTCAGGAGATACCAGTAGGGGCCATGACTGCTTTAATTGGAGGCCCTTGGCTTTTGTACTTAGCCTATAAATCAGGAAAGAAATTTCATAAGGGAGAAAATCGATTAGGTGGATCTGAAACTCCTATTTCTTATGGCTGGTTATTAGTTTGTCTTTCTGGGCTTTTAATCGGAGTCATGTTATTGGCTATATCATTTGGTGGCACAAGCTTTTTAACATTTGATGATTGGTTTCAAGGTGCCATTACATCACCGTTTGTTTGGCAGTTTCGTATTCCTAGAGTGCTAACTGCTCTATTTGTAGGTATGCTGTTCGCAGTAAGCGGAGTACTGTTACAAGGTGTACTACGGAATCCACTAGCCGATCATTCGGTTTTAGGGATTACATCCGGTGGTGGAGCTGGAGCAATGATTTTTCTTGTTTTATTTCCTGGTGTCTCCGTTATCTTTCTTCCATTTGCAGCAATCATTGGTGCAATAGTGTCTATCACAATCATTCTACTTTTTTCATGGAAGTCTAGATGGAATTCTATTTTACTTGCTCTTATGGGGGTAGCTGTATCTGCAGTAGGATCGGCAATTATTCAAATTTTAGTTGTTAAAGCAAAACTTGGGGTGGCTCCAGCATTAACATGGCTAGCCGGCTCAACATATGCAAAGGGATGGGATGAGCTTAGAATTGTTTTTATTACTACTCTTGTTACAATACCTATAAGCTTATTACTTGTAAAAAAATTAGATGTGCTATCTTTTGGAGATGAAATTGCTTCTGGTTTAGGTTTAAAGGTATCAGCAACTAAAATAAGTGCTATTCTTCTAAGTGTATTTATGGGCTCTGTCAGTATATCAATCGTTGGAACCATTGGATTTATTGGTTTATTAGCACCACATATAGCTAGAAGAATGGTAGGGGTTAATCATGGGAGAATTACTGTAATTAGTCTTTTTTTGGGGGGCATTTTGTTAGTTACAGCTGACTTTATTGGTAGATTTATTTTAGCTCCAAAAGAAATTCCGTCAGGATTAGTAGTCGCTTTAATTGGTACCCCTTATCTTTTATATTTATTAAGAAAAACAAAATAAGAATCTTTAGGTTTATATGTATAGATGTTCTATATTTTTAAATAAATAAGTATTGATAATTAAAAAAATAAATTAACCAAAAAGGTAACATGTCTAACAATTGGAACATGTTACCTTTTATTTTAAATTAAAGATTAACGTAATTTCTCCATTAGAGAATATTTTAACCATCAGTAATTTTTTTATTTAATTTATAAATTTTTCCATACCCTTATGACAAGAAGGGATTTTTATCAACAACGTGGAATATGGTGTATCAAGTAATAACGATTAACCACTTACATGGGGAGAAAATTTGAATGGAGCGGGGGATGGTGTTGTTTGAAAAAACTGCATAGAGGTTGGTGGATTCTCTTTTTTATTGTATTAAGTGTACTTGCTTGCTTAGGCTTTGGGAGATTTGCGTTAGGTGCGATTCTTCCCTTTATGAAAAACGGTCTTGATCTCAGTTATGGGGAAACAGGATTGGTTGCTTCGGCTGTATTTTTAGGTTATTTGGTTAGTGTGACAACAGTAGGGCATTTTGTACTTAGATACAAACCGAAGAAGGTTATTGTAACCTCTTTGTTTGTTATTACTATAGGGATGGTTGTTGATGCTAATGCAGTCGGCTTTTGGACGGCGTATATTGGTTCATTTTTAATAGGAATAGGCTCTGGAGGAGCTTATATTCCTTCTCTTGGTCTACTTGGTCAATGGTTTGTAAGGGAGAGAAAAGGGATGGCTCTTGGAATCGCTATGGCAGGTGCCGGAATTGGTATCGTGTTCAGCGGGTTTGCCGTCCCAGCTATTGTGGGAATAGATCCAATTAGCGGTTGGCGTTTCAGCTGGTATATTCTAGCTATTGGGGTTATCATCATTTCTATCGCCAATTGGATAACGATTCGTAATCATCCAGGTGAACTGGGACTTAAGCCAATTGGGGCTACTAGTAGTCAAACACAAGATGTTACAGACAAAGCTAGTATAGGTAACTCAAGCGATCTTGTATACAAGAACAAAATGATTTGGTTAACTGGATTAAATTATTTTGCGTGGGGATTTAGCTATATTATCTTTTCTACCTTCTTAGTTGATTATTTAATGACAGATGTTGGCTTTGATAAACAGCTTGCTGGAACTTATTTTTCCATATCGGGTGTTATTAGTATCATAAGCGGATTTTTATGGGGGAGTATATCCGATCGTTTCGGAAGGATGATGACGTTATCTGTCGTATTCGGTATTCAGTTTTTCATGTTAATCTCTATTTCTTTTACCTCTTCCCCGTTGTTGTTGTTAGTTAGCGTTATTATTTATAGTTTAACATTATGGGGTGTTCCTACAATTATGAATGCAAGTGTCAGTGATTTTGTTCACACTCCATTTGTTCCGGTCGCAATGGGCTTTATTACCTTATTTTTTAGTATTGGACAATTTATCTCTCCGGTGGTGACAGGATTTCTTATTGATATATCTGGAAGCTATTTTCTAGCGCTTTTATTATCGGCAATCGCTTCGATGCTTGGTGGTGTAGGGTGTGGCTTTCTACATAAGTTAACAAAACATGATCCAAATCACCCTAGTAGTCAAGGAAAAGTAAAATACCAAGCTGTTGGACAACAAGACTAATTGTTTTTATATGGAATTCAAAATAGTAAAAATGTAGAGATTATGAATATTTCTCTTCAAAGTAAAAGCTATATGGGAAGATTATAAAAAATTTTTTATAGAAGCTGATATAATAGTGTGTTGAGTAAGAAAACCAAACAAGTTAAAAAACTAAATGAGGGGTAACTAAATGGCCATTTTAATCACTGTGTTAGGACTCATCGCAATAATTGTATTTTTTATGTACGATTTAGCTTACAAGCAATACGTAAAACAGCTAAAAAGAACAATTGCATCTCAAAACGCTGTAATCAAACAACAACATGAGCTAATAAAAACGATGAAAAGTGAGTAAAAGCTCTCCTTTTATATTTTATTAAAAGTCAAGAAAATATTTAAAACCATCAATAATTAAGTAACCAAATAAAATGCCACACATTTTATTTGTTAAAAGAGAGGATAGATGAATACAGGTATTTAAAGCCTGCTCATCTATCCTCTTTTGTACAACATATGACCTCATTTACCACAACAACGATTTTAGTTGCTGTTGAACCAACGCACCCCGTTAGCTTAAAACCCATTGCTTAAATCAATTCTTTCTTTTACCTTCTTATCCGTATTTATGTCTTTCCACTCAATAGTCATATAAATATTACTTACATCATCCATTTTAATTGTTTCGCCATCTTTGTTTAGCGGAGCATCACCTTCAATAGTTCCAGTGTTTACTAGTGACACATCAGTTTCGATTCCAGTAACTTTCTTCGCGTGTATTACTGTACCCTCACCATTTATTACAGCATGAACTTCAAAATAGAAATAATCTGTTTTATATTCAGAACTTCCTTTCATGTCTAAGGTTCCATTCCCTGCTTTAAGTACGTCCGATGTTAGTGAAATTTGATAAGAATTTGCTACCCAATTTTCGCTTTCTCCCATCAATGTTATTTCCTTTGTTTTTGGTTCACTATTTTGATTTTCCATATCTGAATTTCCACAAGCAGAAAGGATAAAAAATACCGATAATAATAGTGTTAAAAATAATGTAATTTTTTCATCCTGTTTCTCCCTTCTGTTTTCTAACATATATTAGTCATTTTAACATTTATAAGACCGTTACATTTTCAAGATTTATAAAAACCTTTTTAACTCTTCTGCTTCGTTAGTTGAAGAAGAATAGGCGATACTTTCCAATGTACCACCTATTTAAACATCTCAAAATGATTCGCTACCCACTTTGTATTATTTTCTGCAATATATTGTTTCGCAAGGATTAACGGTTGCACAAGTTCTTTTTTCAAAAACTTCATGTATTTTCTTTGTGCATTATCAATATTGTTCTTGATATTCATTTTGTGATAATTCATAAATCCTTTTGCTTTGCTTACTCGGCAGCTTTATAGGAGTAGAAGTAGGACTCCAATTCTCACGAATTGTCTTACGAATAAATCCATCAGGATTTTTTACCTTTACTGCTGATTGTTGCATAATCAAAAGAATCTCTAAGGTTCTTTTAATTCCTACAACAGATAAAATAGATAAAATTTCGTCAGTAGTGGAAGTAAGGGTGACAGTCTCATATGCTAATTTAACTAACTCCGTTTCACCAGAACTTGAATTTATTTCATCTTTCTGTTGTTCTGTGCTATTAATCGAGATAACATTGTTTAGCTGTAATAAATCCGATTTAAGTATTCTCCAACCTTCTTTGTCGCTGTTTCTATATGAGTTAGGTAATTTCCCTCTTGAGTCCAACGCTTAATGGTTTCTTCATGTTTTCCAATGAGGTCAGCTACCTCTTTGATTTAGCACCACCTTTACAGAATGTACGTTCCGAGAATATGATTTTGTTTTTGTTGTACACATAATGTTGTTGTAGTTACAATGCTTTTTACTTCATGTTGTAGTAGTAAATGAGGTCATTAAAAGATCTAATAAACAAAAAAGTACACCACTATATATAAGTGATGTACTAATTATCATATAATGTGTGACATTAAAGATAAGTTGCTGTTCTTACCATAAAAACATACATTCACTTATCTTTAATTTTACAAAGTAAGGGGGCTTTTCGTTTTTTCATTAATAAAAAAACAGAGAAGGACCAATATATAAATTTTTCTTGTTTTATTGAAAAAATGTTTAAAAATATCTTATTTTTCCTTATAGTAAACATGTAGGGTTTACAAAAATTGTCTATGATTAAAGGGTGGTATTGAATTGAGAAATGAACCAAGTAATCAACTTAGTCCAAAGGCTTTAACAGTATGGAGAATTCAAGCATTCCTGAATGGGATTTTTTTATTTTTATTAGCTGTAGGAGTGTCTATACTTACTTATTTTTTTAATTGGCCGAAATGGATTATTTTTATTTTGGCAATAGTGGTCATTGTCTATGTTTTTATGTCCATCATTTATATTCCTAAAATAAGGATGAAGGTTTGGCGCTATGAAGTCCATGAGCATGAAATTGAGTTGCAAAATGGTGTTTTTGTTGTAAGGCGTGTTCTTGTTCCAATGGTCCGTGTTCAACATGTCGATACATCACAGGGACCGATTTTACGAAAATATAATCTTTCATCTGTCACAATATCCACTGCTGCAACAATGCATGAAATACCGGCATTAGAAGTAGAAGAAGCGGATCAATTACGTGATTATATTTCTAAACTTGCAAGGGAGGCAAAAGATGATGTCTGAGCCTCAACGCTTACATCCTGTAGCTGTTATTATTCGTTTAGTTAAGCTAATTCGAGAAATGATCGCGACCTTTATTATCATTATAGTTGGCTTTAATGATGAATATCAGATATATGCGTATATTGCTTTTGGGGCAATTATTCTCATAATCATTATTTCAAGTATCCTTTATTGGTTAAAGTATAACTATCAAATAGAAGATAATGAGTTTCGCTTAGAATACGGTGTATTTATTAAGAAAAAACGTTATGTCCCAATTGAACGCATTCAAACGATACATATTAGTGAAGGAGTTATTCAACGTATTTTCCGCTTAGTTAAGCTTCAGATTGAAACAGCTGGTGGCGATTTAGAGGCTGAAATTGAACTTTCCGCTATTCGAAAAAGTGAGGCAGAACGGATCCAACAATTTTTACGAGAACAAAAAAATCAACTTCTTGAAAACGAAGAAGCTATAACGGAAGCCGAGATAGATGAAGAGCAACAAAAGAAAGATACAATTTATAAAATAAAACCAATTGAGCTACTCATTACAGCAGCAACCTCCAGTGGAATTGGTGTCATTTTATCGATTATGGCTTTTTTATCACAATTTGAAGAACTTCTCCCGTTCCAACGTTTATTTGGTGAAATCCAAAGCCAATTTGAAGTGCTGTTAAAAGCAGGAATTATAACGATTGTAATTATTGCGATATTTGCGTTATTCATTGCATGGATATTAAGTATCATTGGAGTTGCTCTTAAATATGCAAATTTTTCGGTCGAGCTTCAACAAGGAGAATTGAGGATTACAAAAGGATTGTTAGAAAGGCAGCAGGTTACGATATCTCTTGAAAAAATACAAGCCATTCGAATTGTGGAAAATCCAATTCGACAAATGTTAGGCTATGCAACCGTACATATCGATACAGCCGGGAGCTTTAAAGAGGGTGAAGTGGCATCGATTTTATTTCCACTCATTAAAAAAAGCTTAATTAAAGAAAAGGTAGAAAGTGTACTTAACTTTACGGTACAAGAAGAGCTTCATTCGTTACCGAAAAGAGCATTATATCGCAAATGGGTGAAAAATCTATTCCTTTCTCTTATAATTGTTGTTCCTGTTATATTGCTGTTAAAGCCATGGGGCTATTTTTCAATTGTTTTAATTCCGATCTTTTTCCTTCTTGGCTATGCTCAGTACCGGGATGCAGGATGGAAAATTGATGGGAAATTGCTAACGCTCGCTTATCGAACTATTTCAAAAACAACCGTATTAATGGAGAAAAAAAGAATACAAGCTATTTCAGTTCATGCCTCTTATTTTCAACGAAGAAAAAAACTGGTCACACTTCTAAGTACGGTCAAATCTGGCTTTGCAGGGGGAACCTCAACAGTTGTGGATGTAGATGAAAAGGATGCTCAAATAGTCTATGAATGGTTTTCAAAAAAATCTACGCAACAAACAATTAAAGGGACTGTCCGATAAGTCCCTAAAAAAAGTCTGGGGAGAAAGAATCTGTAATCGAGATTGGTTGATTAAAATGAAGGTGACGGCTATCCTTTAGGGAACAGCACGAGCCGAAGACCCCGCAGACGAGCTGCCGAGTCGAGGAGGCTTATAGAAAAGCGGAGGCGACTGCCCAGCGTCGTACGAACGGGAGACTCTCCCGCACTGAGATAAAGGAGATACTGAGAGTAAAAACGAGCAGATATCGACTTATCGTAGGGGAGGGAGAGGATCGTTCGATAGACGCTAGGAGCCGGAGCTAGACAATACGCCCGCGGAAAGCGTCCGCCACCGAAATAAAATCAACCGAATCAAATTCACTATGAAAGGGGCTGACTTATGGACAGCTCCTTTTTATATAAGTTTTATTGTAATCATTTTTCTTATGGAAGTGCTTTTTAAATAAAAAGAATGATAGACAACAATAGAATGGCGATGATGATTAATATCCATATTAAATGAGTGAAATATGAAGCATTTTTCCTTGGTTGTTCATAGTACGTATAATGAGTAAATTGTTCCTTCTTCATAAATAACGGTGCTAAAATAAATCCAAATAACAATCCAGATATATGGGCGACAGTATTTGTATTAGGACTTGCAAAAGTCATAACTAACCCAATCGCTAAGATAGTTAAAATTAATTGACTATTTTGTCTATCAATGTAATTTTTTCTGAACATCACGATAAAAACATATACGCCAAATAAGCCAAATATAGCACCTGAGCTACCGACATGTATATAATTTTCAGATTCGAAAATAAAAGTTGCTAAATTGGCCAATACCCCACTGATTAAATAAATAAAAATAAATTTAGTTGATCTTAACATCGTCTCCAGAGGTGGAGCAAACAGGATCAAGGAGATGGTATTAAAGAAAAGGTGTGAAAAGTTTGCGTGAAGAAAAATAGGGGTAATAAGTCTCCACCATTCACCAGCATTAACTCCACCATTGTATCCACTTAATAGTGCAAATAGTAACGTAGATAAAGGATGGGGAATTTGCATAATTAGCCATACAACAAGTTGAAGAACGCAAATTGTAGTAACGACTGGATATAATTGAATAAAGCCTTTCAAGCTTTCTTGTCGTATAAACATATAAATACTCCTTTACTTTTTTCAAAGAGATGGTCTATTACTAAATGTATGGATATTTTAGAAAAATAGTACTAGCTATAGAAGGGTGAATAAGATGATTATTGGAATTGGTCTTGATATAGTGGAACTAGATAGAATAAGTGAAGTTTTGAACAGAAATCCAAAGTTTATTAATCGTATTTTAACAGAAAAAGAAAAAGAGTACTATTATAGGCTTTCAAATAAAAGGAAAATTGAATTTTTGGCGGGAAGGTTTGCAGCAAAAGAAGCTTTTAGTAAAGCAATCGGAACAGGAATAGGACAAAAAGTTAGCTTTTTAGATATTGAGGTTTTATACAATGAAAGCGGAAAACCGATTGTCATTCAAGAGGTCATCACAAGCCATGTTCATGTATCCATTACGCATAGTAAGCAATTTGCTGCAGCACAAGTTATTATCGAATCTCTTGATAGCTAGTCTGCATATTCTCCCCCCTTGTCTCATATATTTTTATTGCGATAGGAAGAATCGTTAGCAAGCATTCTCATGCAAAGAACTGAAGGGCCCTTTTTAATGTGCGAAAAGTAAGAGAATGTTTGCTTAAGACCGAGGTTTCTTCCTTTTGACGTCATTTGAGACAAAGGGGTTGAAAAAACTTGAGGAGAGGGATTATTTTAACAATCGTTTCACTGTTTTTAATGGCTTTGCTTTCTGCTTGTGGGGGAAAATCACAAGCAGATGTGACAAGTGCTCTTAATAAAAAGGTAGAAAATTTAGAAGGTTACAAAGCAGATGCCAAAATGACAATTCAAACAGGAAACGAGCCACAAGTATATGAAGTATCTATCTGGCATAAAAAGCCTACATTTTACCGAGTCGAACTAAAAAATGCGAACAAAGAACATAGTCAAATTATTTTAAGAAATGATGAAGGTGTATTTGTATTAACACCAGCTTTAAATAAAAGCTTCCGCTTCCAAAGCGATTGGCCACAAAATAGTAGTCAAGCCTATCTTTATGAATCGTTAGTAAAAGATGTTTTAAATGATTCTGAAGCAACATTTAATAACGTAGAAGAAAACTATACATTTGAAACAAAAACAAATTATCAAAATAGCAAAATGTTACCTTATCAAGAAATCACCTTTAATAAAAAGAAATTAACTCCTGTTTTAGTGAAGGTAATGGATATTGATAAAAATGCTTTAGTAACTGTAGAGTTTTCTAATTTTGAATTTGACCCTAAATTTGACGAGAATTCATTTGATATGGAGAAAAATATGTCCAATGCACAATTAGATATTCCTACATTAGCTCAATCAGAAGATGAAAAGTTTTCCATTATGTATCCAAAAGAAGAAATGCTTCCGGAGGGAATTACGTTAACACAAGAACAAGAAATCCAAACGGATAATGGAAAGCGGATTATTTTAACATATAGTGGAGATAAGACATTTACACTTATACAAGAAAGAGCAGAGGTTTCACCTGTTACGTCTTCAGAATATATTAGTGGGGAGCCCGTTGACCTTGGTTTTACAGTTGGAGCCTTAAGAGAAAATTCAGTTTCTTGGACATATCAAGGTGTGGACTATATGCTAGCTTCCAAAGATTTAACACAAGAAGAAATGATTTCAATAGCTCGTACAGTTCAAGCTCAGGTTGGTAAATGATAGCAAAATCGAGCGGATAAGGCCGCTCGATTTTTTCATGGTTTTTATCCGCAGTTTAATCATGCTAAAATGAAAAGCATAAAAATGTCTTTAATTTTTGTTGAGGATGGGGAAACAGATGGAAAAGTACTATCGAGATACTTGGGCAGAAGTAAATTTAGATTCTATTGAAGCAAATGTTCAATCACTAATAAAGCATTTGCCAGAACAGACAGAGGTCATTGCCGTTGTAAAAGCAAACGCATACGGTCATGGGGATGTTCAAGTGGCAAAAGCTGCTTTACGTGCTGGGGCATCAAGTCTAGCCGTTGCCTTTTTAGATGAAGCTCTTGCTCTTAGAAACGGAGGCATTACATCACCAATCCTTGTCTTAGGGGCTGTAAGACCAAGTGATATAGAGATAGCAGCGAAAAATAATATTACCTTAACGGCTTATTCTTATGAATGGGTAAGAGAAGCTGGACTATATAAGACAACTAAGAAAGTTAACCTTCACTTAAAGCTCGATACGGGTATGGGACGCTTAGGAATTTGTGATTCAAATGAGCTATCAAAAACCGTTTCTCTAATTGATCAACATAGCCACCTTTATTTAAAAGGAATATTTACTCACTTCGCAACAGCAGACGAGATAGACACGGCTTATTTCGACATGCAATATAAGCGATTCCTTCAATTATTGGAGGTTGTTAATCAAAAAGATTTAGTCATTCATTGTGCGAATAGTGCAACCAGTCTTCGTTTTCCAAAGAAAGTATTCAATGCTGTTCGCTTTGGTATTTCCATGTATGGTTTATCACCATCTACTGAAATAAAAGGTCAATTACCGTTTTCGCTTAAAGAAGCATTTTCTCTACATTCTTCCATTGTTCATATTAAAAAGGTGAAAAAGGGAGAAAAAATTAGCTATGGAGCAACATATACTGCTAAAGAAGACGAATGGATAGGAACCATTCCAATAGGATATGCAGATGGATGGATACGCCGATTAACAGGCTCTGATGTTTTAGTAGACGGTGAGCGAGTGCCAATTGTTGGGCGCATATGTATGGATCAGCTCATGATTAAGCTTCCTAAGAAAAAACCGCTTGGTACAAAAGTTACATTTATCGGTTCACAAGGTCATAAAGTGATTTCTGTAGATGAAGTGGCGAAAAGGCTTGATACGATTAATTATGAAATCCCATGTATGATCAGCTGGAGAGTTCCACGTATTTACAAGCAAAGAGGACAAATTATGGAAAAACGAAATGCTTTATTGTAGAAGTTATTTTTTTATGAATAAAAAAAACCAAATATTGACGATAATAGTGAAGAAATATTTGAAAATGACTTTGCTTCATTTTGCATTAATGATATTATTTTAATTGGAATGGTTATTCGGTTTTGGAGTTCGGTGGAGGTGTATCTTTGTGTCTGATTCCAGCGCAACAACAGAAATTTTAGTACGTTTACCACAAACGCTCGTTTCTGAACTAGATGGGTTAGTTAATCAAGAAAATAGCAGTAGAAATGAATTAATTTATCAAGCCACTAAAATGTATTTACGTGAACGTAAAAAACGACAAATTCGTGAATCGATGAGACGCGGTTATATGGAAATGGCAAAAATTAATTTAAATATCGCATCTGAAGCTTTTTTAGCAGAATATGAGGCTGATCACACCGTTGAACGTTTAGTCAGCGGGGGGTAATCATTTGATTGTTAAACGTGGCGACGTTTATTTTGCTGACTTATCCCCTGTAGTTGGTTCAGAGCAAGGAGGCGTTCGTCCAGTTTTAATTATCCAAAATGATATAGGGAATCGTTTTAGTCCAACGGTGATTGTAGCTGCAATTACAGCTCAGATTCAAAAGGCAAAACTACCTACCCATGTTGAGATTGATGCGAAGCGATATGGCTTTGAACGTGATTCCGTTATTTTACTTGAACAAATAAGAACGATTGACAAGCAAAGATTAACGGATAAAATTACACACTTAGATGATGAGATGATGGATAAAGTGGATGAAGCCTTACAAATTAGCTTAGGGCTTATTGACTTTTAGCACTTATATATGTTCTTTATAGGTTGCCAAATAGGGGCAACTTTTTTTGTTTTTTTTTCATCGTTACAGAAAGTTTAAGTTCAATAAAGTGTTAAAGTGCTTTCTTTGTAGGTATTTTCATGTCTATCAAAAAGCGCGATCGGCTTGGGTCGCTTCGGATAAAAGAGTCCGAACCGCGGATAAAGGAGTCAGAACCGCGGAAAAAGGAGCCCGAACCGCGGATAAAGGAGCTCGAACCGCGGATAAAGGAGATCGAACCGCGGAAAAAGGAGCCCGAACCGCGGATAAAGAATCCCGAACCGCGGAAAAAGGAGCCCGAACCGCGGATAATGGAGCTCGAACCGCGGAAAAAGGAGCCCGAACCGC
>Ga0180433_10000399_pt1 | contig 74040 bp, 64 predicted proteins | sample SS_ome_8_FD_132980 | JGI IMG/M metagenome (GOLD analysis project Ga0180433, IMG submission 132980) | Hypersaline lake sediment archaeal communities from the Salton Sea, California, USA - SS_1_D_1 metaG | ecosystem: Environmental > Aquatic > Non-marine Saline and Alkaline > Hypersaline >...
GAATTAATAGGAAATGAAAGACTTTATCCCTGAGGAGATTTTTATCGAGAGGGCGGTTTCAGGCTCAAATTTGGCCGGGGGTATAACCAAAAAATTCCCCCGCTCTAAGATTTTTGAAATATCCGGTTTCAAAGATTACCTGAGGTTGTTTTCCCCTGCCCTCTCTATAAATAAGGCAAAAAAGAGGTTATATATTGCTAAACAGAAAGGCAGTTTTCTTAAGCCCTGCCCGGGCACTTCTGGTTATCTTTGCTGCAATTACTACATTCTGAATATCGGATTTGGCTGTTTCTACGATTGCAGCTATTGCTATCTCCAAAGTTATCTCAATTTTCCGGGGATAATTCTTTATGCTAACATAGAAGATTTTTTTCGCCAGATCGATATATCTCTCAAGAAAAATCCCCGGCTTTTTTATCGGTTAGGGACGGGTGAATTCACTGATTCTTTAGCTTTTGAGAGAATTTTTTCATACGCCGGGGAACTTGTTCCCTTTTTTTCAAATAAGAGAATTATGCTTGAGTTGAAAACCAAAAGCGATTATGTGGAAAATTTGTTAAATCTTAATCATGGCGGAAGCACCGCTATTTCCTGGTCTCTCAATCCCCCGGGAATAATAAGAAATGAGGAAAAAGGAAGCCTGTCTTTAAAAAAGCGCTTGAAGGCGGCTCGTGCCTGCGCCCGGGCCGGATATCCCATTGGCTTTCATTTCGACCCAATTATAATTTATTCCGGCTGGCAGGAGGATTACCAGGGAACGATTCAAGAGATTTTTAAATATGTTTCTAAAGAGAACCTTTGCTGGATAAGCTTAGGCACCTTGCGCTTTTCTCCCGGGCTCAAAGAGATTATTGCCCGGCGTTTTCCCAAGACGAAAATAATATATGAAGAGTTTATTACCGGACTCGATGGCAAAATGCGCTATTTTAAGCCAAAGCGGGTCGAGATTTATCGAAAGATGCTCTCCTGGATAAAGGAATTTGCCCCGGAGGTTCCTGTTTATTTATGCATGGAAAGCCGGGATGTCTGGAGAAAGGTTTTTGGGTTTTCCCCGAGGGACCCGCGGGAAGTAGAAAAACTTTTTAAAATTAAAAAATGGTTAAATTAAAAATCATTACCATATCTCTTCTCTGTTTTTTTATTACCGGGTGCAGCACCGCTTATTATACCCGGCTTCCAGAGGAAGAAATTTTCCCCGAAGAGGCTCGCCGTCTTAAATTGGCGGATTTAAAAAAATTCTACGCTTACGATAATCCTCAGGGAAAAATGGAGATTCATTTGCTTAAAGAGAGTTCTCGTTTTAGAATCTACCAGATTAAGTTTCCTTTTGTTTTAAGAAATTTTTTTCCGGATAAGGAGGTTGTTGAATTCGAATATTATCTCCCTAAAAGAGAAGGAAAGTTCCCGGCGATAGTGGTTCTTCCGCATTTGGCCGGGAAATCGGGCCTGGAAAGTTTTTTTGCCCGGGGATTGGTCAGAAAGGATTTTGCCGTTTTATCCATAGGAGAGCCATATTTTGCTAAAGACCGCCGGGAGGGGAGATGGTGGATGCATCAAATTCAAAGACCTGAAGATTTAGAAAAAATTAAAATGCTCTTTCGTCAGCTGGTGATTGATACCCGCCGGGGGATAGATTTTTTAGAGGCCCAACCAGAGATTGACCCGGATAATATCGGGATATTAGGATTGAGTTTAGGCGGATGTCTGGCTGTGTTAGTAGCCGGGATTGAGGAGAGGGTAAAAGCAGATGCTTTTCTTCTTTCCGGAGGGGATTTAGTTACTTTAATTAAACAAAGTGATTATTCTGAAATTTTGCGCCGGCATATGGAGAAAGGGAATATTAGTTTTAAATTGCTGGGAGAAAATTGGCTGGAAATCGAACCTTTAGTTTTGGCTCCCTACCTTAACGGCCGGCCGACGCTGATGATTAATGCCACTTTCGATCATTTAATGCCCTATACCTGCACAAAAAAACTCTGGCAGGCTTTAGGTAATCCCAGAATAATCTGGGTTCCCAGCGGGCATTATGGCTCAGCTATTTTTCTTGCTTATGCTCGAGGGGAAATAATTCGTTTTTTTGCTAAAGAATTATCTCGTTAGCAACCCATAGCAATTTATTCTTTAGTTTTCCTGAAGCTATGGAAAGCTGCGCTGTCCGTATTTAACTAATTAGCCTCAGGGGAAAATTCTTGCATTTATTGTTTCTTTATAGTAAAGTGTTGGCACCAGGGAGATGAATCCCGCATTTTTTACGGAGGGAAAGCAATGGAATATACTTTTTTACCCATTCCTAAAAATTTCTGTTTGGTAAGCGGCAAAAGTGAAGGTGCCACTGAGCTTAATGCTTTCGATAATGCCTTGATTGCCGCCGGGATTGGCGACGCCAATTTGATTAAGGTAACCAGTATTATTCCTACCGGCTGTAAGTTTCAAAAAAAACCTAAACAATTTTTAAAGGGAGAATTTATCCCGGTTGTCTACGCAGAAAAGACTAGTTTGCTAAAGGGAGCCCGTATTGCCGCCGCCCTGGGAGTGGGAATTGCCTCCGATGGATTTGGTGTGGTTGTTGAGGCCAAAGGGGCCTCTTTCCGCCAGGTAGAAAAGGATATTGAGAAAAAAATTAAAGCGGCTTTTAAGATTCGCCGCTTGAGGTTAAAGGAAATAAGATTTACCGCTCAGGAACATCAGGTAAAAAAATGCGGCTGTGTTTTAGCCGCTTGTCTTTATTGGTAAGATAGAAGACAGGAGTCAGAAAACAGAGGATAGATAACAGAAAAATGGCGAAAAAGGATAGAAGGAAAATTAAATATTTTACTGAAGAGCAGGTGCCTGGGCTTTTTTTTCGGGTAGGGGTTAAACGAAAGCTTTGCTCTCTCAAAACCGCCTACCAGAAAGCAGAGATTTTTGAAAGCTATCCTTTGGGAAAACTTTTTTCTCTGGACGATATTGTTATGCTTAGCGAAAAAGATGAGGCTTTCTATCACGAGATGTTAGTTCATCCGGCCATGTTTCTTCATCGTTCGCCTAAAGATGTTCTCATTATTGGCGGCGGCGATGGAGGAACCTTACGTGAGGTTCTGCGGCATCGTTCGGTAAAGGAAGCCATAATGGTTGAAATAGACGGCGGGGTAGTTGAAATATGCAAAAAATATCTGCCGGGAATTAATAGGGGAGCTTTTACTGATAAAAGGGCAATTCTGGAAATTAACGACGGGGCAAAGTTTTTAAAGGAAACCAAATCTAAGTTTGACATCATCTTGGTTGATTCCACTGACCCGATTGGCCCGGGCAAGGTTCTTTTTAGCCGTCTTTTTTACCAAGCGGCCCACCGGGCTTTGAATAAAGACGGGCTTTTTGCCTGTCAGTCCGGTTCGCCTTTCTATCAAGGAAAGGTTTTAAGACAAAATTACTTACACCTTAAAAAAATTTTCCCCTGGGTCAAAGTCTATCTTGGTTTTGTACCTTCTTATCCAAGCGGACTCTGGAGTTTTTGTCTGGCCGGCCGCACTCCTTACGACATTAACCGGCCGGTTAAACTCACCTTTAATACTAAATTTTACAATTCCCGGATTCATCAAGCCGCTTTTAAACTTCCTCAATTCGTCGAGAATTTACTATGCCGGTAAGCCGCGTTAGAAAACTTACACCGGGTATTAAAACCCGCCTTCGTAAACTAAAGAACAGCTCTAAGGTAAGGCTCGAGACATTTCCTAACGGGGTCAAGTTTTTAGAAAGTAAAAATTTCCCTCAGGCAAAGCTCGCCATTTTAGGAATTCCTTTAGAAGCAACAGAGACCTTTCGCGGCGGAGTAAAAAAAGCTCCAGATGAAATTAGAAAAGCCTCTCATTCTCTCGAAAGTTATAGCCGTTTTTTAAATTATGACCTTAAAGATTTAAATTTCTCTGATTTAGGCAATTTATCCTTAACCGGGAAATTGATAGAAGACTTAAATTTAATTGAGAAGAAAACTTCCTCTTTCCTTAAGGAGAAAAAAAAGTTCGTGGCTATCGGCGGAGAACATACCATTAGCCTGGGTATTATGAAAGGAATAGAGGAAATTCTGGGCCAGAATTTTCAGGTAGTTATTTTTGATGCTCATTCTGATTTTAGAGATAATTGGGAAGGAGAAAAGGTGAATCATGCGACTGTCGTCCGCCGCCTTCAAGAGATAAACGATAAATTGAGGGTTGTCGGAACGCGCTCTTTTTATGGTCAAGAGGATTATTCTCAAAAGATTTATGTCACTTTGCAAGAGGCCAAGAAATGGCTAAGACGGGAGCTGCCGGTTTACCTGAGTTTAGATATGGATGTTTTGGATGCTTCTTTTGCCCCGGGGGTGGGAAATCCTGAACCGGATGGGTTAAGTTATGCTCAAGTGGCAGGTTTTATTCATTTTTTAAAGGATTTTTCTATTTTAGGAATGGATCTGGTGGAGGTAAATCCGGCCTTTGACCCGTCCGGGATTACTTCAATTACTGCGGCCAAGATGATTATAGAAGCTTTAATTGCTATGCGGTGAAACAGTCTCTGCCGGATTAGTAAAAAAACCTCTACTTAGACAGTAGAGGTTTTAAAATTGGAATTTTTTAGCTATAAATTATTTCTTTTGTTTTACCTCTTCAGCGTCAAAGTAATCTACTAAGACATTTCCTTCGAAAATCAGGTGCTTCGTCCGGGAAAGATACATATAGTCAATAGGGACATTAGGATATCTTCCCCAGTATATCCACTCTTCTTTTTCAGTTCCCCATTTACCGGATGGAAGCTTATTGATAATATCTGCCTCGCCCCAACCGGCTTTAACCTTTTCTTTATGCATGCCTACCTTAAGCAACGGCTTGGTATCCCAAGGGTTAGTTAAAGTTCGGCGGAGATTCGGTCCCTTAAAATCACTGCAGCCGAATAATATCAGAATAATTCCTATTGAGGTTAGATAATAAAGTTTTTTCATTTTTTCTCTCCCCTGAAAAATGCAGATAACCAATCTGTATGTTAAATTCGCCCTCTTGATTCTTATCTGCCAGCAGGCAGGCTTATTTATAAAGAAAAGGAATAACGGAGGATAGCTAAATTATCTATAACCGCTGCTTCCTTTTCTTTGAACCCCTGTTTAGCGCAGAGGCGAAGAGCGGCAATCATTTTCTCGTTTCCCTGAAAAATAACCTGTTTATAGCCGTGTTTTTTGCAAAAATTAATGGCGCTATCAACCAGAGATTTTCCGTATCCTTTTTTACGGCATTGCGGGTCGACAAAAAGCCGGCGGAGAAAAGCGGTGTTTTCATCTTCCTCTTTGACGGCTACTGTCCCGGCAATTTTCCCGCCATTTTCTAAGATTAAAAAGGTTTCCCTCTTTCCCCCGTAGCATTTAGAGATGCTATCCAGGTCGTCGATGGAATACATTTTGATTAATTCCGGGAATTCCTTGGTAATAATTGACGAAATAAGAGCTTTTACCCCGGGGGCATCTTTAGATTCAAATTTGCGTATTTTCATTTTTCTCTCAACCTCGGCAAAATCTTATCAGAAAAAAGGATGTTTGTAAAGGGATTTCTAAAAAAGCCTAGAATTTTTTAACTTCCTAAAATTATATGATTCTAGGTGATACTCTCCATTTTTTAAAAATAGCTCATTTAAGCATTTCAATTTAGAATTTCTCTTCTTACCCTTTTTAATTTTTTTTCGCCTTGTTCACCCCAGTATTTAAATTCTTGGTTTCCCGGGGAAAGACGGCCCAATTTTTTATAGATAGATATTACCTCTTGCCATTTCCCCTCTTTCCAGAAAATTGCCCCGAGGTTTTTCAAAGCCTCAATATTATCCGGATTTTTAAGAAGGGCAAGTTTAAACATTTCTTCGGCTTTCTCATCCAATCCTTTATTTTTTAAGGTCAGGCCCAGATTGTTGTAATAATAACTGGTCTGTGTTGAATCCGGGTCAAGTTCTATGGCCTTTTCCAAGTATTTTTTAGAAAGTTCATATTTTTTTTCTTTGCCAAAGAGTATTCCTAAATGCCCATAGGAGGGGCCAAAAGCCGGGTTTAGGCGGGCAGCTTCTTCGAAATAATATTTGGCTTTTTCCATTTCGTTCTTGTGGTAACAGGCTAATCCTAAATAGTCTAAAATTTTATATTTTTTCTTGCTTCTCGGCAGCATTTTTTTCAAAAGGGGGATGGCTTTATCAGGCCTGCCCGCATTTAAATAAGCAAAAGCTAAATTTTCTATAATCCTTGATGAATGGGGAGCCCGGGTGCGGGTTTCTTCCCAGAGGGTAATTTCGTTTCGCCAGCAAGCATTTCTATTGATGGTTAAAGGTATGAAATTTATAATGAGTAAGCTTACCAGAAGCCATAAAATTAGCTTTCTTGAGCTTAAAATTGCGGCGGATTTATTAATGAGCAGGGCAAGCGTTAGAAATATTCCTAAAGAGGGAAGATAGAGAAACCTTTCCGCCATAAACTGCATTGTCGGAATGATGTTGGCGACGGGAATTAAGGTTACAAAGAAAAAAGAAAGGGCAAAGAAAATTAGCCGATTTTTTCTCCAGGAAAAAACTAAACTGCAAATAACCACTAGATAAAAGAAAAGAGAAAGAATTACTTCTGGCTCGGTAATTGAATGAGAAATTTTTATCCCCGAATAGTCGGCAATAAGGTTTAAAGGAAAGATGATAATTTTTAAATAAGCGGGAAAAACCCGGAGCATAGTAAGGAAGGTATAATAAGCCGAGCCTCCCAGATAAGCGCTTTGGCTGGTTCGTCCGATAACCAAATGCCGGGTGAGTAAAAAAGCCGAAGTTATAAGGAATAGGTTGAAAAATAAGAATTTATCCCGGCCTACAATTCCCCTGCCGGATTTTTCCCCGTCGCCATCCTTTTTTTTGCCCAGGCCTATTTTGTAAAGGATAAGGATGAAGGGGAAAGTAATGGCCATGATTTTGGAAAGGAGAGCCAGAAAATAAGAAAGGTATATAAGGATTGATTCCCAGATGGAATCTTCTTTTTCTTCCCTTTTTAAAAACGCCAAAAACCCTAAAAGAAAAAATAGAACAAAAAGAAGGTCAGCCCGTCCTTTGACCCAGGAAACAGCTTCGGTTTGGGCCGGGTGGAGGCTGAAAATCAAGGCGGTAATAAAACCCAGATTTTTCTTGCCGCTAAGTTTAGAAATTAAAAAGTAAACCAGGAGGACATTTAAAATGTGCAGGATGATATTGGTCAGGTGGAAACCAAAAGGATTTAATCCCCAGAGTTTATATTCTAAGGCAAAGATAACTGTGCGCAGGGGCCTAAAGATAAAATAATCCGGTCTGGCCGCGTAGGTTTTAGCCGAGTAGAAATATTGGGGCAGGAAATTCAAATTTTTTATATAGTTATTGTGGACGATAAAAAAAATATCATCCCAGACAAAATCATTTTTAAGGCTGTTGGCAAAGGTGAAAAAGGTGAGGGAAATTAGAATGAGGATAATGAAACGGCGGTTCATTTTGGCCTGGTCCGCTTTTCTTCCCGGAGATTAAGAGTAAAAGTTTTCCAGAAGCAAAAAACGATCAAGCTGAAGAGTATTACCCAGGAAATAATTAAAAAAATCCAGCCGCTTAGAAGCATTTTTTTTACCCCGATAGAAATAACCCAGCTTTTCCCATAAACGGGCTGGGGGGTCTGTATTTAAAGCGAATTTCTAAGGGGGGCCTCCGTAAGTTTCCGCCGTCGCCAGGCGATTTTCAATAAAACGGCCAATCCGATAAATAGGACAAGAAGCATTAGTCTGGTCCCTAAAATATATGGCCGGTTAGCCGGGCTGATATTTTGCATTAAAATTACCGGAAGGCCGTCTTTGACCAGCCAGAACCCCAAAATGGAAAACAGAAAGAGAGGAGTGATATATTTAATTATAAACTTATACACCCGGGGGATACGGATATCAGCCCCGGCATGAATTTCTTCCCAGGCCTTATCGATGCCGAATACCCAGGTAAAAAGAATGGTTTCAATAGTGGCAAATAAAACCAGGCAAAAAGTTCCCCCCCAGAAATCCAGTTCATCAACTACTCCTTGTCCGAGAAAAAATATGGCCGGCTGGCAAAGGATAAAGGCAGCCAGTCCTAAAATCCGGACAGCCTTTTTTCTGTCAATATTGAACTCATCTTCAAGAAAGGCAACGGCTGGCTGGGCTAAGGAAACTGAAGAGGTAAGGCCGGCTAAAAAAAGCAAAATAAACCATAATGCCGACCAGAGAAAACTCAAGGGTATCTGTTTGAAAATTAAAGGCATGGTGACAAATCCTAAATTAAAGGCGCCGCTTTTAGCCACTGTTTCGATACCGACTGGCCCAAAAAAGATGAAAGCAGCCGGGATAACGATACTGGCGCCGATAATCACTTCGGCAAATTCGTTAATGCTTACCGCTGTCAATCCGGAAAGGGCGACGTCATCTCCCCGGGAAAGATAGCTGGCATAGGTTAAAATGACCCCGATTCCGACACTCAGGGTAAAAAAGATTTGACCGGCGGCGGCCAGCCAAACCTTGGGGTTGGTTAAAACAGAGAAATCGGGGTTCCAGAGAAACCCCAGGCCATTTTTGACATTCCAGCTTGGCCTGGACAGGTCAGGCGCGCCTAAGGTTAAAACCCGGATAGCAATGACGACAGCAAAAATTAACAAAATGGGCATGGCAATCTTGGAAAGACGTTCGATGCCTCCGGATATTCCCCGATAGATAACGGCCATATTAAGAAAAAAGGTAATCGAGAAGAACAAATAGGCCCAGCCGAGGCCGTGGAAGAATTGGTTATTTTCTAATCCTTGGTATCCCGCCAGAAAGGAACTAATTGCCGTTTGATCCTGGGCCTGGGCAAATTTCCCGGTCAGGGAAAAAACACTATAACCAAGAATCCATGATTCAATGTAAGTATAATAGATTAAAATAACCAGCGGTCCAAATATGCCGATGAGGCCGAAATACTTTATGAAGCGATTGTTCCAGATGGAATGGAAAATTCCCGGGGCGGTGCCGTGCCCATACATTCCGCCAAACCGGCCTACCGTCCATTCAATCCACATCAAAGGGATGCCCAAGAAAATCAAGGCAGTGAAATATGGAATCATAAAGGCGCCTCCGCCGTTTTGGGCGGCTTGGACCGGAAAGCGCAAAAAATTTCCCAGGCCGATGGCACTTCCGGCGACGGCTAATATAATGCCTGCTTTTGACCCCCACTTTTCCCGTGGTTTTTTAGAATGACGGATTTTTTTAAACATAACCTCCATAAGTATAAAATAAATAGAGGGTTTTGTCTATCGAAAATCTGAAAAGGCAAGTTTCGAGCAGTCCTCGCTTTACAAATGAATTAGGCGACCTCATTTATGAACCAACGGCCTTTTTGAAATTTATTTTGGCTAACATTTAAATCGAAGTGGTTTGCAGCCGAATTAATAATTGACAATGTTTTCCTTTCTATATATGATGAAAAGAAATTAATCTGGAGGTTAAAACGATGGCAAAAATAAAGACTATCGGGATTCTTACCGGTGGCGGGGACTGCCCGGGAATGAATGCGGTTATTCGGGCGGCTGCCAAAACAGCGATTAATGATTACAGCTTAAAGGTGATTGGCTTTAAGGATGGTTATGAGGGTTTGGTGGAAAAGTATTACCGAGAATTGAAGTTGGCCGATGCTTCGGGTATTCTTACTTTGGGAGGGACTATTCTTGGTACTTCTAATCAGGCAAATCCTTTTGCCTATGCAGTAAAAGAGGGGGAAAAGATAGTTTATCGGGACCTTTCTCAAAAGGCCCTGGATAATTTAAGGGATTTAGGCATTGAGGCTTTAATCTGTATTGGCGGGGATGGCACCTTAACCAGTGCCCGGGATTTATTCCGCCGGGGAGTAAAAGTTGTTGGTGTGCCTAAAACGATTGATAATGACCTTTCGGGTACGGATTTGACTTTTGGTTTTGATTCTGCCCTTTCTACGGCGACCGAAGCCATTGATAAAATCCATACCACGGCTATTTCTCATCATCGGGTGATGGTTATTGAGGTAATGGGCCGTTATGCCGGCTGGCTGGCTTTGGAGGCCGGGTTGGCCGGAGGAGGAGACATAATTCTTATCCCTGAAATTCCTTATGATATCGGGAAGGTTTGCCAAAGGGTTTTTAAACGGGAAAAACAGGGGAAACGATTTAGCATTGTTGTTGTTGCCGAAGGCGCTCATCCTAAAGGCGGGAAGGTAGTAGTGAAACGCCGGATTGGAACCAGCCCGGATTCTGTTAGATTAGGCGGAATCGGGAATCAAGTGGCCGGTGAAATTGAAAAGCGTACTGGCATTGCTACCCGGGTAACCGTTTTAGGACATTTAGTGAGAGGGGGTACCCCGACGGCTTTTGACCGGATTTTAGCCACCCGCTATGGGTCAGAAGCAGTGCATATGCTGATGAGGGCTAAATTTGGCTGCATGGTAAGTTTAAGAGGGCAGGATTTAGTTTCTGTCTCTTTGGAGGAAGCCGTAGGGAAACTTCACACCGTTCCAAGTAACTCGCCCTTGATTAAATTGGGTAGGTCCCTGGGTATCTGTATGGGAAATTAAATGGATAAGAAACAGGCTCAAAAAGAATTAGAAAAGTTGAAGAAGGCGATAAATTATCATAATTACCGCTATTACGTTTTGGATTCGCCCCTTATTTCCGATTTAGAGTATGACCGGCTATTTAAAACACTCCTAAATTTAGAGAAGGAATTTCCTGATTTAGTCTCTTCCGATTCTCCCAGCCAGCGCGTCGGCGCTCCGCCATTAGAAAAATTTAAGACGGCCAGACATGACTTACCCATGCTCAGCTTAAGTAACGCTTTTAGTGAAGAAGAACTAGTTGAATTTGATGTCCGGGTAAAAAGATTTCTGAATCGTAAAGAAAACCTTGAATATATAGCCGAACCCAAACTGGATGGCTTAGCCGTCGAATTAGTTTATGAAAAGGGAATACTTACCGCTGGTTCTACCCGGGGTGACGGCTATCGGGGGGAAGAAATTACCTCTAATTTAAAAACCATCAAGTCCATCCCTTTACGCCTTCAAGAAAAATCTACGGCTATTCCGGAAAGAATAGAAGTGCGGGGCGAAGTGATTATAAAAAGAGAAGCCTTTTTAAGATTAAACAAAGAAAGGGTAAAATTAGGTGAGCCGCTTTTTGCCAATCCGCGTAACGCGGCCGCCGGCTCGCTGCGCCAGCTTGATTCTAAAATTACAGCCAGGAGGCCTTTGGATATTTTCTGTTATGGCGTTGGCCGCGTCAAAGGATTCAAATTGAAATCGCAGTGGGAGGTGTTAACTACCTTACCCCGGTGGGGATTCAAAGTGAATCCTCATATAAAAAGATGTAAAAATATTAAGGAGGTAATTTCTTTCTACCGTTATCTGGATAATATGAGGGATAAATTGTCCTATGACCTTGACGGTGTAGTATGTAAAGTTAATGCCTTTCAGTTGCAAAAGGATTTAGGCGAGATTTCCCGCAGTCCCCGCTGGGCGATAGCTTATAAATTTGCCGCTGAGAAAGCCGTAACCAAAATAGAAAAAATTATCGTTCAAGTAGGACGAACCGGGGCTTTAACCCCGGTTGCTTTGATGAAACCGGTTGAGCTAAGTGGCGTAACCGTTTCCCGGGCAACTTTGCACAATCAGGATGAAATCGATAAAAAGGATATTCGCCTCGGCGATACAGTAATTGTCCAGCGGGCCGGAGAGGTTATTCCAGAAGTAGTGGGACCGGTTAAGGGGAAGCGCACCGGCAAAGAAAAAAAATATATCATTCCCGATAAGTGTCCCATCTGTGGCGCTGAAGTGATAAAAGAACGGGATGAGGCGGTGGCTCGCTGCAGCGGCGGGTTAAGCTGTCCGGCTCAGCTTAAAGAAGCCATTTGCCATTTTACCTCTAAACCCGCTCTGGATATCGAAGGGATTGGCGAAAAACAGGCAGAACTGTTTGTAGAAAAGGGATTGATTAAAAGGGTTTCCGATTTATACCGTATAAAAAAAGACGCTCTATTAAAACTGGAACGTTTTGCAGAAAAAAGCGCCCGGAATATAATTGATGCCCTGGAGAAAAGTAAGGAAACAACTCTCGCCCGCCTTATTTACGGTTTAGGCATTCGTCATGTGGGAGAACACCTGTCCCGGGTTTTAGCCCGTCATTTTGGCGACTTGAAGAAATTAGAAAAGGCCAAATTTGAAGATTTGGTTCGGATTCGAGAGGTTGGTCCCGAGGTAGCCCGGAGTACTATTACTTTTTTTAAACAGAAAGAAAATTTAAAGGTTATTGAGGAATTGGAAAAATTGGGTGTTCACTATGCAAAGGAGAAAGGGCCCGAACCCGGAAAGAAACTTTCGGGGGAAACCTTTATCTTTACCGGGGAATTGGAAGACCTGTCACGCCGAGAAGCCCTGGCTTTGGTTACGGAATTAGGGGGGAGGGTTTCTTCCGGTGTTTCTCCAAAGACTAATTTCGTTGTGGTTGGGGAAAACCCGGGTTCAAAATATGATAAAGCGAAAAAGTTAGGTTTAAAAATTATTTCCGGGGAGGAATTCAAAAGGCTGGTAAAAAAGCAGATTAGATAAGCTTCTTAAAATTTGAGGCATCTTCCCACCTTGAGATATTGTTGAAAAAAACGTAATTAATTGGTTTCCGGCAAAGTTCTTTTAAAGCTAATAACTCTTCTTTTTTGTACCGATAGTAATAGCCTTTTTTCCCATGAAGGCGGAAATAGTTAATTCTGCCAAACTGCGACTTGGCTTTAAAGGGATCAACGGCATGAATTAAGTTAAGTTCCCGGCATAAACTTTTTATTTCTCCCTCTTCCCAATTTCCCCTCGGTTCCCAAATAAAAAGAAAATTTTCTCTTTTAATTTTTTTAAAAAACGATCTAAAATTTTTTATGTTTTCAGCGGTCGGTTTAAAACTGGCTGGGCATTGAAAAAGAATGAAGGCTGTCTTTAAAATTTGAGCCGCTTTCCGGGTGGTTTTCCAGGCAAAAAACACCTCATCAGAAGGCTTAAAAAAACCAAAATTTGCTTTAGCTTTTTCCGGGATTTCATCTTTCAGCCGACGATAAGTAGGGCTGGATGAGGGATGGGTAATAAGCTGCCAGGCCTTTAAGGAGAATTCAAAACTTGCCGGGGCAAGCCGGCGCCATTTTTTTAAAGTATCCGGTTCAGGCGGCCGGTAAAAGGTCTGCTGGATTTCTATTAATTTAAATTTAGTAAAATACTTCAGCTGATTAACCGGAAAGCCGCAAGAACCTATTTTAATCGCTGGCTTCATAGTTTCTCTATCGTATCTTTTAAAAAGAAAAGTGTCAAGAAATTTTGACAAAATATTTTTCTTGTGGTATAATTTGTTTGGAGTCGATAAAGGCAAACCTGTCGAAAGATAGAGGCGCAAAGTTACAGGCCTAAGTTACTGACTGATGGCTACAGCTAACTTGCCCCCGAAGGAAGAGATTGGGGTAAAACCAGAAGGTGGCTTAGAACAGGACCAGTAATAGGGCAGCTGGACTGCCGATGAAAGAAGGAAGGTGATTGCAAGCCGCCTACTTTGTCGACTCCTTTTTTTATTGACATTTCCCCGCCTTTTTCCTACAATACATGTATACTATGAGTTCAATTCCCAGGGTTTTCCTTATAAGTGCTTTTGGCGCTTTATTGATTACTCCTTTTTTGGAGCAACTGGCGATAAAATGGAAGGTTTTAGATTTTCCCGACGAAAGGAAAATTCACAAAAAAGCTATTCCGCGTTTAGGCGGGGTAGCTGTTTTTATTTCCTTTCTATTTGCTTTAGGCAAGTTTTCTCTTGAAGTTTCCTCTCTCAAGGGGATAATGCTCGGCGGAGGATTGATTTTTTTAATCGGCCTCATTGATGATGTCAGAGCTTTAGGGGCTAAGGTAAAGTTGGGCGGGCAGGTTATAGCGGCGCTTATTTTAATCCATCAAGGTATAATTTTATCCTTTTTCCCGGCCACTTTTTTAGGGAAGATGACTGCGGTAATTCTGACCATTGTTTGGCTGGTAGGGATTACCAATAGCTTGAATTTTCTTGATGGAATGGATGGCTTAGCCGCCGGGATGGCGGCTGTTGCCAGCTTGACTTTTTTAATTATTACTGTAAAAACTGACCAAATTTTTCTGGCTGTGGCCGCGTCGGCTCTTTTGGGCAGCTGTTTAGGTTTTTTACCATATAATTTTCATCCAGCCAGAATTTTCTTGGGTGATGCGGGAAGCACCTTTTTAGGTTTTATCTTAGCTAGTTTTGCCGTTATGGGCGGCTGGGCCGAGAAAAATTTCTTTGTTGCCCTGGGGACGCCGCTGGTTATCTTGGGCATTTTGGTCTTCGACTTAATTTATATCACTGTCAGCCGGATAAGTTTAGGTAAAGTAAAAAATTTCTGGCAGTGGATTGAATACGTCGGCCGGGATCATATCCATCATCGTTTATTGAATTTAGGCTTTAGTCAGCGCCAGACGGTTTTGACCATTTATTCAATCGGGATTTATTTAGGAATTAGCGGAGTAATTTTAAATGGAGCCGGCCCATTATGGGTGTTCCCGGTTTTTATTCAGGTATTTCTCATGTTTATGGTAATTACTGTTTTAATGACAGCGGGACGCCGGAAGGTAAAAAACAATTAGTTTTTTAGAAAAGGAGGTGATAGGTAATGAAGGGAATGATTAGCCTGTTAATCGGTGCGGCTGTAGCTAGTATAATTGTCGGGTTGGTTTCTCGGATAACCTTGATAATTTTCCCATTTGGTTTAAATGCTAATTCTTTTCTCCAATTTGCTAATAGTTGTCTCCTTTTTGCTATCGCCGGAATTCTTTTGATGATTAGGGATAAAAGTTAATAGAAGACAGAAAGCAGAAGACAGAATAGAGAAAACAGAGAACAGAGGACAGAAGACGGAAGATAGAAGACAGAAAGATATCAGATAATCGGGATATTGGGAGGCAGGAAATAAAGGATATTAAAAAACTGCCTGAAAATCTGATATTCTGACCGCTGTTTTATGATTGGCCCATCAGTTATAATATGTTAAGGGGATTTCAGTATGTATGAATCTTACTGGCACCTGAAAGAGAAACCATTTGAAAATACGCCTGACCCGCGATTTATCTACTATTCGATGGAACATGAAGAAGCTTTAATGCGGCTGCTTTATGCCATTCGGGAGCGCAAAGGAGGTGCTATTTTGACCGGAGAATACGGCAGCGGGAAGACAATCATCAGCCGGGTGCTTCTCCAGAAGTTAGAGGAGTACCGAAACTATAAGGTGGCTCTGATTGCTTATCCCCGTCTTGACCCGGTTGAATTTTTAGAGGAAATTTTATATCATTTAGGCGAAAGAAATTTACCTCAGGGAAAATCCGGCTTGCTTCACCGTCTGGAAGAACTACTTCATCAGAACATGAAAGAGGGTAAGGATACCGTTATTATTATTGATGAAGCTCATCTGGTAGAGAATTTGGAAACCTTTGAGGAGCTCAGGCTTCTTTTAAATTTCCAGCTTAACAACCGCTTTCTTTTAACCCTGGTTTTAATCGGGCAGCCGGAACTGAAGAATAAGATTAATCAACTTCCTCAATTTAAACAGCGGCTGGCAGTCCGCTACCATCTCATTCATCTGGATAAACGCGAGACCCGCAGATATATTGCCCACCGCCTGCATATAGCCGGAAATGACAGTTTCCTATTTACCTATGGGGCGACCAAGCTTATTTTTGAGAATTCCGGAGGTGCCCCCCGGGCGATAAATAATTTTTGCGATATGAGTTTACTGGTTGGTTTCACTAAGCAAACTCCAAAGGTGGGTAAGCGTATTGTCCGGGAAGTTATCAGCGACCTTGAGGGAGATTTTGCTTAATGGTTAAGCTTTCCGATATTATTAAAAAACAGGTTAATGCCCAAAAAGAAAAACTAGCGGCGCAAAAAGAGAAAACAACCGAGAAAACCCCGCCTTCAGCAAAAATTTCCGCACCTTCCCGTTCTTCGCTAAGAATTTCTGAAACGGTAAAAAATAAAGAAATTTCCAGGAAAACCCTGCCGTATAGAGAGGCCGGCCTTAATCAGGTAAGAATATCTGAAAAAATAAAAGAAAAAATCAGTCAGAATCCCAAAGAGAAAAAAGAACCTTTCAGAGTTCATCTCTCCGGGCCGATAAAAGAAGGTGATAAGGAAAGACAAAAGGCCTATAAAGAGGTAGAAGCAAAAATCAGCGCTTTCCGTCTGGCTCAAATCGTTCGCGAACGAGAACAAGCAGATGAATCCCCGGGGAAATTTTATGAAGAGTCCTTGAAAAAAATTTTAGTTTTCTGGGAGAGGCTGGAGAGAAAAGAAAATCTGGATTTTAGCCCGCTTAAAGAAATAGCTGCTTTGTTTCATAAAGCTTTAAAAAATAGTCCGGCCATTTTAGCCAATTTGGCAAAGGACTATCCAGCCGATAATTACCTTCCCTATCATTCGCTCAATGTAGGTCTTGTTGCCGTTGCTTTGGGATTGGGGCTACAATGGGGTGGCGAGCGTTTAGAGGATTTGGCTCTGGCGGCTCTTCTACATGATATCGGGATGAATGAGATTCCTAAAGAGATTTATTTAAAGAGAGAGTTTCTTAAAGGCAATGAGCGAATCAGAATCAATGAGCACCCAAAAAATAGTGTGCAAATGATTGAAAAAGCCGGTTCTTTCGATGAAAACGTTACCAGGATTGTCTTTCAGCATCACGAACGTTCCAACGGTCAGGGCTATCCGCAAAGGCTGCAAGAAAAAGATATTCATCCCGGGGCCAGAATTGTCGGCCTGGCGGATACCTTTGAAGCCATCACTCATCCCCGTCTATATCATAAAGTCCGGCTTCCCTATGATGCTTTAAGCGAACTCATTGACCAAAAAAAAGGCGAATTTGATAAAATTGTTTTAAAAGCTCTTATCCAGGAGATAACTTTTTATCCCCTGGGAAGTTTTGTTGAACTTAATACCGGAGAAGTTGCCCTGGTAGAACGGACTCTGGTAGAGTATCCCACCCGGCCTAAAGTTAAAGTGCTGATAAGCGAAGGCGGGGAGAAGCTTGACCCTCCCCGGGAAGTTAACCTTCATCAAGAAAGACTCCTTTATATTCAAAGACCTATTTCTGCCCCGGTTGGAACGGAGAAAAGTCCAGCTTTCCCCATTTAGCATGCTATATTTGTGCCTATGCGGCGCAAAAGGGATGTTCCTCAATACAATTCTTTTCCCTCTTACTCTCTAAATAGTATTTATCGTTATGAGTGAAAATTCAGAACTTACCGGGATTGTCCTGGCAGTTAAAATCAAAGTGCTGCATATTGTCACCAGATTAGGCCCTGGGGGAGTTACCGAAACCCTTAGGGCTTTATCTAAATATGTAAATAAAGGAGCATTTGAATTCTTTTTTGTTTCCGGCCTGGAAAATGATTTGAAATTAGACAAATCTAAAAAGGCCATAGCCGGAGGGATGAATTTAAAAATTATTCCCGGATTGAAGAGAAATATTAATCCCTGGAGCGACCTTTTAAGTTTAATCAGTTTATATCTTTTTATAAAAAAAGGTAATTTTGATATTGTCCATACCCATACTTCAAAGGCAGGCTTCCTGGGAAGGATTGCCGCCCGTCTGGCAAAGGTTCCGGTAACAATCCATCAGCCGCACGGTCATGTCTTTAAAGGAATGTTTGATTTTTTTACTACCAGGCTCTTTATCTTTCTTGAGAAAACAGCCGCTTTAATTACCGATAAAATTATTACCGTAACCCGGCTTGGCAAAGAAGAACATATCCGCTATGGCATTGCCTCTCCGGATAAATTTATAGTTATTCCCAGCGGGATAGATTTAGAAAGATTCTTAAAAGTAGAAGTTGATATAAAAAAGGGAAGAAGAGATTTAGGGATTGAAAATGAATATCCAATCGTCGGGACAGTAGCTCATCTGGTAAAGCGAAAAGGCTATTTATATTTACTTAAAGCCATTTCCCAGGTTAAGAAAATTCATTCTAAAATAAAGGTTCTTATTGTCGGCGAAGGTGCTCTCCGTCCGCATTTAGAAAAACAGGTCAAAAAAATGGGGCTGGAGAGAAATTTTCTTTTCCTGGGAGAAAGAGAAGATGTAGAGGTCATTTATCCGCTTTTAGATTTATTCGTTCTTTCCTCAGTCAACGAAGGGATGGGCCGGGTTTTGATTGAAGCCATGGCTTCCGGGAGGCCGGTGGCAGCGGCCAGGATTATGGGAATACCGGAGCTGGTAATAGACGGCCTGACGGGGAGATTGGCTTCCCCTAAAGATTCGGATGCCCTGGCAGAAGCAATAATTGATTTGCTGGGCGATAAAGAGAAATTAAGTAAGATGGGGCTAGCCGCAAAGAAAAAAGTAGAGGCATCTTCGCAATTTGACGATAAAGTAATGGTAAAAAGAATTGAAAGCCTGTATCAAGAGCTTACCAAGAGTATTTTTTAATTTTTTTAAGTTGATTTTTATTCAGGGATATATTAGTATTATAAAGAGAGCTAGTCTGATTTGGGAAATAATTTTTAAAAATATAAGAAGAAATCAACCAAGAAGGGGGTGAAAATGGCTAAAGGAGAAAGAACTAACCGTTTGAAAATTCGCCTGATTGGCATCGCCGTAATCTGTATTATAATAGTGACGGCAGCCATTATCGTTAAAGCGGCTGATGTCGAGGTTAAACTTAACAGTAGCGACGGTTCTACCTATTTTGAAATACAGGATTCTGGCGGCTCAGGTGTTTTTACCGTGGATTCTGACGGGAACGTTGCTATCGGGACGACAGATCCGGGCAGCTACGCCCTCTATGTTAGTGGTGATACTTACATTAACGGTGATTTCACCGTAGATGCCGGGCATACTAAATCTTCTGCGGTCAATACATCCAAGGGCAAGGTCCGTTTTTATTCGATAGAAGCGCCTGAAGTAAGGGTGGAAGATTTTGGGACGGCTCAACTGGTAAATGGAGAAGCAAAGGTTAAGATAGATTCTCTTTTTAGAGAAGGGATATCTGATAAGGAGGAATATCAGGTGTTTGTTGCTTTACTTGATGATTGCAACGGCGTTTATATCGCCAAGAAATCTCCCAATCATTTTACCGTAAAAGAGATTAAGGATGGCAAAAGTTCCTCTCGTTTTGAATGGAGAATTATCGGCAAGGTAAAGGGTCTTGAAGATAGAAGAATGGAGAAGGTAAAAAAATAAGCCGGCAGGTTTTTAGTTAATCTGCCCGCTTGACTATAAATAAATCTATGGCTGTAATTCCTATGAGGAAGGCAAATATTTTTTTTATCAGGCGGCCGCTTAAAAGCGGAAGAGGTAGCTTAATTTTTTTTGCCCGGGTTTGATTTTCTAAGATGTAGATGTTAAATCTTTGGTCTCCTTTTTTTAAAAATTTATAGTTTTTAACCGGATTTTGACTTACTGCCAGGAGAGCACCCTGGTTAGGATTATTGGTTGTAGAACGGTAGCTGAGGGCGGAAAGAAAACATCTCGATTTGAAATCGGTATTTATGTAGACAAAATCGCCTTCAGAGGTGTTCTTTTTGATAATCCGGGCAATCTGAATTATCGATTTTTCCGGTAGGAGCAGAGAATATTTTTTCAACATAGAACTTTTTGCAAATAGAAGGTAAGTTAAAGAAGCCGTGGATACAAGAAGGAAACAAAGGATAAAGGCAGATTTAACTATTGTTTTTTTGGATTTTTTTTCAATAAATAGATAGATTTTTTCGAGGAAACAGGCGCTTAACATGGAAAGGGGCAGAAGGCAGGCTGCTTTCCAGTATCTTGTCAGCCAGGCCAAAGGGATGAATGCCAAAAAGCAAGAAGGAAGCATCAAATAACTGCCTTTCTTTTTATAACTCAGGAATATTCCCGGCAGGGCTAATATTTCTAAATAGAGCCATTTAGAATATTTCAAGGGGTTTAAATTGGAAAGTGAGAGGTTAAAAGAAACCCCGAGATTGTTTATATAAAGATGGAAAATTTTAATTCGCTTCAGGATTATTATTGAAAGAGGCAGGCTTAAAAGGGCTATTGCCCCTAATATAAGAAACAGTGGTTTGCGGTCTTTTTTAGAATGAAGGGCATAAATAAAAAGAAAAAGAAGGCTTAGGCTTCCTATTAGATGGGTGGAAAGACAGAGCAAACTGAGCAGGCCGGCGGTCAAATAGTTCTTCTTTGCCAGGGATAAGAATATCAGAGGAAAAATTAGAAATACCAGGCCGGCGGGGGAATTAGCCAGGCTAAAGTTCATCCATATCGGAATGCTTAAAAGGATTACTAAAGAAAAAAAAGCGATTCTTGGGTTAAAAACTGTTTTTAAAGAAAACCAGAAGGCCAAAATGGAAAGGATGAAGATAATCCAGGGGAAAAATTTTCCTAAAGTAAGGGCATCTAATCCTGAAGAAAGAAGCAAATATCCGATTGTATGAAAAAAAGGCAGATAACGCTGAGCCTGCCAGCCGGGAGCGGCAAGCCAGAAATCGGTAATCGTCAATCCGCCGGCGCGTTCGAAGCCAACCATAGTGGATAAATGAAAGGCTGGTTCATACATGTTGAAGTATAGGGGATAACGCCATTGCCAGTAAAAAAAGGTTAAGATGGCGGCCAAACAGATAACCGTTAGAGACAGAATATTGAATATTTTTTTAGCCCCTGTGGCATTTGCGGCTTCCATGTCATATATGATAGTAAAATTGAGTCTGGAGGTCAACAACAATCATTTATAGCTGAGTTTAGACCGTGGCCTTTTTCGCTGGGATGTATTCGTATTTACCCTTAAAATATGGTATAATTATTATGGTTGAAAAAGAAAGAGCGAAAAAGGCAAACCTCGTTAGAGACGATTCTAATGGGGGGCGCCACGGAAGAGACAAAGGTCTCTAACGGGGCAAACTGTTCGAAAGGATAGGACGCAAAGCTTCAGAGCCTAAGCCCTGAGTGGAAACAAAGGGTAAGGCTGTCAGCTGCCGAAAACCAGAGAAAACTGAATATTGTAGTCGAGCTGACAGAAGCCTATTCTTTCAAGAATAGGCTTTCTTTCTAAAAAGCAGAAGACGGAAGACAGAGAAAGAAAAAACTTGCACCTACGAGGTGCAAGGATTTGGGGAAATAGAAGACAGAAAGCAGAAAACAGAGGGGATAAAATGAGTAAGCGGTTTATTGGGGCAATAATATGTATTGGATTTATAATCCTAATGGCTTCTCCGGCCGAGGGAGCTTGGCTTTCTGGATGGGACCAGCGGATTAAATTAACTATTGACAGCAGTAAAATTGATTCTGATTTAACTAATTTCCCGGTTTTAATTCATATCAGTTCCGCCTCAGGTATAACTGATTCTGATGCCAGCCGGGTTTTTGACGAATTGACTTCAGATGATAACCGCAAAAAGATAGCCGTAACCACCTCTGACGGCCAAACCCAGTGCTTGGTAGAAATCGAGAAATGGGATGATGCCAATGAAAAAGCCTGGCTCTGGGTTAGGGTTCCTTCGGTAAGCAGTAGTAGCGATACTGAACTTTACCTCTATTACGACGCTGACCATCCTAATAACACTATTTACGTAGCTGACGCTAGTGGCTCAATGACAGATATCTGGGGAACTGAATACGTTATGGTTCATCATTTAGAAGAAACCAGCGGCACCCATTATGATTCCACTTTTCGGGATAACGATTCAAGCGTTGTTTCGGTAACTACCCAGGGCTCGGCAACCGGAAAAATCGATGGTTCAGATGAATTTGCCGCTGGTAAATATATCGATTGCGGTACTGACACCAGTCTTGATTTTGCTGGGGCCTTTACGGTAAGTGCCTGGGTAAAACCAGATACCCTGATAAATTATGGCGGTATTGTCAGTAAGGTTATTTCTGGCCGGACCGGAACCTATTCGTATATGTTGGTCTGCCATAACGACGGGACTATAGGCGCGTGGGGTAGTAGTACCTGGAACTTTTCGACTGATGCCGGTATTACCGCCGGCAACTGGTATCACCTTACCTGGAAACTTACCGGAGGCAACATCTATTATTTTGTCAATGGTACGGCCTACGGTAGTGACTCTTTCTCTTGTACCGATGTTCCTACCCACGTTCTATATATAGGCAGTTGGTATAGTGTAAACACCAATTATGATTTTGACGGTATTATCGATGAAGTGCGGGTTTCATACACTGCCCGCTCTGATGCCTGGATTAAAGCCTCATATTATTCCGAGGATGATAGTTTGATTACCTTTGAAGATGAAGTCCTTCCGGATGAGGCTACGGTTACAAATTCTGTCGGGCCAACCAATGTTACCGCTACTACCGCCCGTTTAAACGGGGAGGTAACTTATATCGGTTCTGAAAATCCTACTGTCCATATTTACTGGGGAGATGAAGATGGCGGCACTACCGCCGGCAACTGGGACACTGATGAGAACCTGGGTACCAAAAGCGCCGGAACGTTTTATCAAGATGTCAGCTCTTTAACTACGGCTAAAACCTATTACTACCGCTGTTATGCCACTCATTCAGGAAATGATGATGCCTGGGCCCCAGAGACAAGGAATTTTACCCCGTCTAATTTCGGGGTTATTATAAGCAGTGATGGAGAGGTGACCATTGACAATAGCTCTACCTTAACCATAAATCCTTAAAAAACTTGCACCTACGAGGTGCAAGTTTTTGAAGTAAGCAGGGTGATTCAAAATGATTAAGCGGGTAGTTGGATTGACAATTTGTGTTGGTTTTATATTGCTGGCGGCTTCTCCGGCAGAAGCGGACTGGCTTCCTGGATGGGACCAGCGGATCAGATTAACCATTGACAGTAGCAAGGTTGATGCAAATTTATCTGATTTCCCGGTTTTGGTCTATCTTAGTGCCGCCTCTGGTATCGGCGATGTCGATGTATCCTGCGTTTTTGATGAGCTGGCGGCCGATGCCAACCGCAAGAAAATAGCCGTAACTAAATCCGATGGTCTATCCCAATGTTATGTAGAAATTGAAAAGTGGGATGATGCCAATGAGAAAGCCTGGCTCTGGGTCAAGGTGTTCGGAGAGAATAGCGTAAGCAGTAGCAGCGATACCGTTCTTTACCTATATTATGACTCCGACCATGCCGATAATACTACCTATGTAGGGGATACAAATTCCACCCCGGCGGAAAATGTCTGGGATGGTAGTTTTAAGGTGGTTTACCATATGGATGATAATACCACAAGCAGCATTCTGGATTCTACTTCTAATAATAACGATGGGACAAAAGGCTCTGCAAATAACCCACAGGTTATCACATCAGGACAAATAGGAAATGCGCAGGATTTTAGTAGTGATACAATCACTATTAACCCAGTCCTTAATGCTAAAAATGGTATGTGCATTGAGTTTTGGTTAAAAGCAGATAGTTTGCCATTTAGTGGGCATCAAGGAATTATTGCTTTTGGTGATGATGGGCAAAGAGTTCCGTGGGTCTGGGGAGTTGATGCTGCCTCTTCAATAAGTCTCTATATGGAAACCAATGCTGGTGTAAACGATTTGATACTAGGATCTACAGCATCCACTAGCTGGGAAAATTTTGCTTTTAATTGGAATGGTGACACCGGCACACCGTTTTCAAATGGCACAAGTGGTTCAACAGATACAACTTCTGGTAGTACTATAGCTACATCAGATGGGTATAACTATCTCGGATATATAAATGGGTACGCATATCTTGATGGCAAATTAGACGAAGTCCGCATTTCTGACATCTCTCGCTCGGCCGCCTGGATTAAAGCCTCCTACAATTCCGGCAACGACAGTTTGATTACCTTTGAGGGTGAGGCCAATCCCCCTGATTTGACGATCAGTTCCGGAGGTCAGTTAACTTTTAATAGTAGCTCTACCCTGGATATTAACGGCGATGTGATTCTTGCCGGAACCCTTGCTTCAGATTCTTCCGCCACCAATATATATACTGCCGGGAACTGGACTAATACCGGAACTTTTACCTGCGGCACTTCAACCGTGACCATTGATGGGACTAGGGGACGCACAATTACCTCGGGTGGTTCTAACTGGAGTCATTTAGTGGTTACCCTTACTAACGATACGGCTAATTTCGCCGATGGCTTTATTACTGAAAAATTTACGGCGGCTACCGCCGGCTCTTCGCTGAAATTTAAAACCTGGGAGCAGGCTAAGATAACCGGCACAGATGATAATAGTTTGACGCTTACCGGTACCTCCGGTAACGAAATTACCCTTGACCGCTACGACGGAAGCGGCACTGACAAATGGGAAATCTATCCTTCAGGGACGACTACCTGGAGTGTTTCTTATGTCAACGTCTCTAATTCGGCTAATTTAAACAGCACTTATATAAACCCTTCTGATTCTACTGACGGCGGCAACACCCTCAATTGGTTTACGCCCACCCTGGTTAAGTTAACCCTGTTTAAGGCCCTGGGCCTTTTCGGCAAGGTAGAGGTTATCTGGGAAACCGCCAGTGAGGTTAACAGCGCCGGATACAACATCTATAGAAAGCGGGTAAGCACTGACCCGGGTGAAAACACCGAATATATAAAGATTAACCGGGCTTTGATTCCGGGACTGGGAGATTCCACTACCGGTAAATCCTATTCATATATCGACTACAACGTTTTAAACGGCGAAATCTATTATTACAAATTAGAAGCGGTGGAATATAATGGTTCTTCCAGATTCTACGGCCCGGTAATGGCCCGTCCGGGAATGGATTCTGACGGTGACGGTATGACCGATGACTGGGAGCAGTTTTACGGCCTTGACCCTTACACGAGCGACAGCAGTTTAGACCCGGATAATGACGGTTTGACTAATTTGGAGGAATTTCTGGCCGGGACCAGTCCTTTACGGGATGAAAGAACTAACACCCAGACAGACGAAGGCGCTTTTGAAGGGGTGAAGATTCTTTCTTTAGATGCAGACGGCATAATCTTAGAATTATATACCAGAAGGTTTGAAGTTGAAGAAAAAACCGTTGGTGAAGATACCTATCAGCGCATTACCCTGCCCGGATATATTCATGGCGAGACCAATGAAGAGAATCGCCCTCTAGTGCCGATTAAAGGTGTTCTCTTAGCTGTTCCCCAAAGAGCTTCTTTAAGTTTGGAGATTTTGGAGACTGAACCCTTCTCCTATTCCGGCTACCTTTTAGCCCCGGCTATCGGAGAAGAACTTATTGTTGAAGACAGCCTTTATCCGGAGGCAGTTGCGGATATTAATTCCATCAGCCGCCTGCGCAGTCAGCGGGTAGCCCAGATTATTTTCTCGCCAATTCAGTATAATTCTGCCATTCAAGAAGTAACCTTGAATAAACGGATAAAGGTTAAACTCAAATTCACCTATCAGGAAGGCGGAGAAGAAATCGTTACCGATGAAACACTGGATGAATTTCAGGATATTGTCGGGAACTTGGTAGCTAATTATTCCAATGCCGCTGAATGGCAGGGTTTCCCCGAAGGCTGGAGTGGGATGCTTAATCCTGAGGCCAGTTTTGCCCAAATGGCGGCTAAAATTTCCGTCAAGGAAGACGGCATTTACCGCCTGACCGGAGCCGATTTAGAAGCGGCCGGCATAGACCTCTCTCAAATTAATCCTCTTGAACTTAAACTCTACCAATCCGGAGAAGAGACGGCTATCCGGGTGGTCAGCGCTGATTCTCTAAGTTTCTCTTCCAGCGACTATGTGGAATTCTACGGAGAGAAGAAAGAAACTAAATATACTGATACCAATGTTTACTGGCTGGTTAATACTGACGGCCAGGGTTTAAGGATGGAAGAAAATTCTGTCCAGATGGGATTAGGCGCCCCTCTCTATAGTTTCGGTGCCATCCACCACGAGGAAACGAACAGCCTCTATTGGGGCGAGCAACCCGGCGATAATGAACAGGAGCGCTGGCTCTGGCAGAAATATTTCTGGGGCGGCTCAGGCGGAGAGATATCATTTAACCTGGCTAACATTGATGTGGAGAATCTTGATAATCCGGCGCAGATAGAAATCGTTCTCTGGGGATTTTTTGATGTTGAGCCGCATCCCAATCACCATGTCTATCTTTATCTAAATGACCATCTGTTAATTGAAACTACCTGGGACGGGCGCGCGGTTCAAACGTTAACCATAGATTTTCCGCAGAGTTATCTTAATGAAGGGACAAATACCGTAACTATTCTTCCTATGCTGGATACCGGCTGTGCCTATGATTTAATCCTGGTTGACTATTTTGATATAAAGTACTGGAAGAAATTTATGGCTGAAGAGGATGAATGCGCCTTTACCAATTCAGAAGCTGAAGCGACTATCCAGATTTCCAATTTCAGTCAACCAGAGGTTAAACTTTATGATATCAGTAATTCCCTTTTACCCGTTTATTTGGGCGCGCCCAGCCTGGTGGAGGTTGAAGGCGCTAATCATACCTTTAATTTTGCCGCTGACTTTTCTCAAGGCCTGGCTTTAACTGAAGATAAGATTAAAGAAGCGGCGGCAATCGAGGAAAATGAACCGTCAAGCCTGCAGGTAATCTTTCAACAGGCTGATTATCTATTTATCACCCCGGAGGCTTTTTATGAGGAAATTTTACCTTTAGCCGAGTTAAGAGCGGCCCAGGGATTAGCGGTTAAAGTAGTGAAATTAGAGGATATCTATGATGAGTTTAACTTTGGTATTGCCTCCCCTCATGCCATTAAGGATTTTCTGACTTTCACATATAAATACTGGCTGAAGCCGGCGCCTACCTATGTGCTTTTGGTGGGGGATGCCACCTATGACTATAAATACTATTGGGGACGGGGGGATAAAAATATCTTGCCCTCTTATCTTATGGTTACTCCCTATTTAGGCGAAACAGCCAGTGATAACTGGTTTGTCTGTTTGGATGGCGAGGATGATTTACTGCCGGATATGTTTCTGGGAAGATTTTCGGTCAAAACCGAAGAAGAACTTACCCAGGCGGTAAATAAGATATTTAGTTATGAAGCGGCTGCTTTTACCGGATGGGAAAAACGGGTGGTCTTTGTGGCGGATAATGACGAGACAGTGTTTGAAGAAACCAACGATTTACTTCAAAGTATCCTGCCGGCTGATTATGAAACGGCTAAGGTTTATCTAAGCCAGTATGAGACGCCGGCGGCTTGCACCGAAGATATTATTGAGCAGTTCGATAAAGGGAGCTTGATACTTAATTACGTCGGCCATGGCTCTATTGATATCTGGGCGGCAGAATACATTTTCCAGAGCTACCACCTGGAATCTATCAATAATCTGGGAAAGTATCCTTTTGTCATTACCATGAATTGTCTGAATGGTTTCTTTATTCAGCCCTTTGGGGATTGTCTGGCTGAAGCAATGTTTTTGCCAGCCGAAAAAGGTGCTATTGCCTGCTGGTCTCCGACGGGTATGGGTGAGCCGCAGGGGCATCGGGTCTTAAATCAAGGCCTGTTCCAGGCCGTTTTTGAGGATTACCACCGTTCCCTGGGAGCGGCTACCACCCAGGCCAAGATTAAACTTTTTGCCGAAACAGGAAATATCTACGAAGATTTAATTCAAACCTATTGTTTGTTTGGTGACCCGGCTTTAGAGCTGCCGATTTCTCAGCCCGCTTTGGGGGATATTTCTACCACCGTTGTTAATGCCCCTGAAGATGAAAGCGAAGAAGAAGATGCGGGAAGCAGCAGCCCTGCCGAAAATGAGGAAGAAACAACTTCCAAGAAGAAAGTTAAAAGCCTTCTTGAAATTGTTGAAGAGAAGTTAAGGTATATAAGATCTATACAGATAAAGCCTACTTTAGACGCTAAAAAAGCGGCTAGCCAGCTTCTTCAGAGAGTTGCCGAGAAGCTTAACCAGATAAAAAGCTTACAGGAAAAAATAACGAATCCTGATATTTCCGTAGATAGAATTGCCAGGGCTATACGCGAATTTGATGAACAAAACAAGACACATTTTCTTTCCGCCATATCTGGAGAAGCAAAGAGAGCCGGAGAAATTTCGGCCCCGGCAGTCAGGATTGATGAGATAGTTAAGCCCAAACCGGCGGTTATTGAAGAATCGGAAGAGAAAGAGGAGATTTCTGAAGAAGAAACGGAGGATTCTTTGAATTCTCTCCGTCAGCCCCGGAAGAAAAAAGCAACTAAGAAGGGGAAAACCTCTTTGGCTCCTAAATCTGGTATGACCCGGCTTTTAGAATCACTGGGTAAAAAGATGGAATCTTTATCGGATTCTAAGGAAGCGGGCAAAGCAGAGCTTGCTTCTTACGTAAATAAACTGAAGGAGAAGTATGAGAAGATGATGGAGAAGGAAGTAAAAGGTATTTCGGCCGCTGAGGTAATGGATAAAGTAATTCGTGAAAATAGAGATTTAAAGAAAAACCTGGAAAAGCAATTAGAAATGGCAGAAGAAAATTTTGAGAAACTGCCTTATGCAGTCAGAAAGGCAGTTAGGAAATTAATGGAGAAAATAACCCTTATTTTCAACAAGCTTTTCTTAGCTGTCCGTTAATAGATGATTCCGTTTCCCTTGACAGCTTTTCCTATCCCTGTTAAACTGTTATACCGATGGCTGATAAACTTAATAAATTGCCCCATATTTTAAAGAATTTGGACGAAAATTCGGTGCTCAGGAAATCTCCGGGAGCGGCTTCCAGAATCATTGATGGAGAAGCGGTGATAGTTCTGCCGGAGGCAGGCATGGTGAGGGTGTTAAATGAGGCGGGTTCGTTTATCTGGGAAGCCATTGACGGGAAAAATAAAATTTCAGAGATTTCCCGGGCACTCACTCAGAAATTTGAGGTTTCAAAGGGTAAAGCCCTTACCGATACTAAAGAATTCATTGCTGTCCTGATTAGCAAGAAAATGGCAGATAAGGTAAAAGAATAAAATGGTGAATTATTATAGTAAAATTTTTGGAAAAACCATTGAGCAAAAAATTCCTTTCATTATCCATTGGGAGTTGACTTATCGCTGTAACCTTAAATGCCAGCATTGTTATGTAATACCCGAAGATGGAAAGCAGGAATTGGACACAAGGAAGGTTAAGGAGATTCTTTCGGCATTGGCGCGGGCTAATGCTTTATTTTTAATCTGGAGCGGCGGCGAAGTTCTCTGCCGGGAGGATTTTTTAGAGATTATCCGCTTTGCCTATAAACTTGGCTTTGCCCAGAGAATTTTTACTAATGGCACCCGGCTAAGTAAAGAAATAATCAAAGAGATAAAGAAAATCCATCCTTTATCGGTTGAGGTTAGTCTGTATGGAATAAAATCCAGTACCCACGATAAGATTACCCAGGTTGAAGGTTCCTTCGATAAGACCTTTAAGGCGCTCTTTAGATTAAAGGAAGAAAACATAAATATAGCCTTAAAGTGTATGGTTTTAAAGGAAAATTTGGGGGAATTTAAGGAGGTGGAAAAATTAAGCCAAAATCTTGAGGCTAAATTTATCTATGATTTTAATATCGCTCCCCGAAGGGATGGTTCTTTAGTCCCGATAGAAAAACGCCTGACCGGTAAAGATTTAGAGGAATTTATCCGCAGCCGGCCGATGAATTTAGAATGCCTTTCTTCCCAATCTACGAACTCTCTTTTTTGTAACGCCGGAGTTAATAATTTCGCTATCTCGCCCGGAGGCGAAGTTTTTCCCTGTGTAGGGATAAGGGAAAAGATTGGTAATATTCTTGAGGATTCAATTGATAAATTACAAAGGGCGCCTTTATTAGAGAAATTGCGAAAAAGAAAAATAAGCTTTTTAAGTGACTGCCAGGGATGTCTTTTAATCCCGTATTGTAGCCGCTGCTATGGAATAGCTCAGATGGAAGACGGAAATCTCTGGGGGAAATCAAGCCGTGCCTGCGAGGTAGCTGAAATAGTGAAAAAAGTTACAGAGGAAAGACTAAAGGAGAAAGAGGTGGCTTAAAATGGAGAGAAAGAAAACTTTAAAGAAATATCTCCAGCCTAAAATTGTTTATGAGAAAGAGATAGAAGTGCTCTCGGCCGTTTGTGATACGGTCTGGGGAGATATGGGGTTGCTCTGTAAAACTGCAGCTCCCTGTATGCATTTGCTTAGCTGAAATTACTTCTTTTCCTTTTCTAAGATGGGAGCGATTATCTTCGTCTCTTCTTTTTGGTCGACGGAGACTTGGCTTGCTTCTTCAGAAGTGGTGATGACATGAGGGGTAAGAAAAACCAGGAGTTCCGTTTTTTCATTTACTGTTCTCTCTTTCCGGAAAAGCATTCCCAATAAAGGGATATCTCCAAGAAGGGGAATTTTACTTAAGGATTTAGTTTCATCATCTTTAATCAGCCCGCCAATAACTACTGTCTGGCCGTCTTTAATCACTACAAAGGTATTTGCTTCCCGGGTGGCAATGATAGGAGCGTTCAGTTCGGTATCATAGCTGGAAATTTTCTTAATTACCTGGGTAACCTTTAAAGAAACATCCCGGTTAGCGTTAATAGTCGGCGTGACGGTAAGTTCTATCATTACATCTTTATACTCATAGCTTTTAATCGTATCGCCGTCTTCATCGATAATAACGTCTTTAAGCACTGGCACCTCTTCGCCGATTTTAATTTTGGCTTCCTGATTGTCAGAAGCTAAAATACGAGGAGAAGAGAGAATTTTGAGCTCGGTATCTTTGGCCAGGGCTTGAAGCATTTGCTCTAAAACCTCCCCCCTGATAATGGTATATTTGAAACCTTCGCCGATAAATGAATCAAGATCCCAGTAAGTTTCATAGGTTTTAGCTACCCCGCCCCGGCGTTCATATTCTTTATTGTAGGTCCATTCCAAGCCGTATTTCAACTCATCAGTCAGGGTTACTTCGGCAATCAATACTTCAATCAGGGCCTGGGAGCTGCGCACATCCAGCTTTTCAACCAAACGGGCAATAGCCGGAAAATTCTGGGGAAAAGTAGTGATAATCAAGGCGTTAGTCCTTTTATCGGCGACGATACCGACCTTTCCGATAATGCCGCCGATTATTTCCTTCGACAGAATATCTTCAGATTCAACCTTTTCGCTCTCTTTTTTAGTTTTTTTGGCTTTCGTTTCTCCTGCTTCCAGGTTGGCAAAAAGTTCATTTAACACTTTAGCGATATTTTCAGCCTGGCCATTCTGCAGGGCAAAAACCCGGATATTATCAGCCGTGGCTGGGCTTGCCTTATCTAAAGCAGAGATGAGTTCTTTTATTATCGGTATATTGGTTTCAGCAGTGATAACGATAAGGGAATGCAGCCTGTTATCCGGAATAATTTTTACTTTTCCGATGATGCCCGGAATGATTTCACCGCGGACTTTTAAAACTTTTTCTCCTATTTGGCCTTCTTTTTTTTGAATCCGGGGACGGAGAAGTTCAGCCTCAGGAAGATTCAGGGTTTGATTGAGAATGTTGGCCAGTTCTGTTTCATCGGCGTAGGTAAGAGGGATTATTTCAATCTGGATTTTTTCCGCATATACCTCAACATCCAACTCTTTTATAATTTCCGCTAAACGCTGGAGGTTGGAGGCGACGTCAGTAATAATTAAAGTGTTAGAGCGGGTATTGGCAATGAGATGCCCGCCGGGCAAAGCCAAAGGATCCAAATCTTTTTTTAATTCTGGGGCCGAAATATATTCTAATGGAATAACCTGGGTGATAATTTGGTCAGCCGGGCTGATTTGCGGAGAGATTTTTCCCACCATAGTCTCCACTTTTTTAGTGAGGGCTTTTTTTTGGGAGACGACTTTGACTATTTTCCCAGAGCGGACCATGGTATAGCCCTTGACTTCCAAGATGGATTCTAAAGCTTCAAGGGCATCCTCAAGGGGGATTTTCTGAGCGCTGATGACCGTAACCTTGCCTCGCACCCCTTCGTCTTTAATTATGGTCAATTTAGCTATGTCGGCAAAGAACTTTAAGACTACATCGATATCGGTATCCTTGAAATTGAATGAGATATACTTTTCCCCGGATTCAGCTTCAATTACCTCGCTTTGGCCGGCCTCATTTTCTATAGTTTTACTTTCTGGAGGCGATGTAAAACCGGGTGTCTGGGCCAAACTGATGCTGGACCAAGTAAGCAGGATTAAGCTGAAAAGGGAAATCTTTTTAAGTTCTAACATAACCATTTGAATGCCGACACTGCGGAAATGCAAGCCTTAGCACTTTTCTATCTTCTGTTTTTGTAGTATACACCGAAAAGAAAGGTTTGCCAAGTTTATTCTTTCAAAATCTTAAAGGTGATTATTTCCTCTTTGTCACGGCCTTTTTTTATTACTTCTAAGGTGACTTCAGAACCGGCGGAGACATTTTCTAAGGCTTGCTGGGCTCCTTGAACGGTAGTTACCGGGGAACCGTTTATTCCAGTTACTATGTCTCCTCCGCTTAGATTGGCAAATCCAGCCGGAGAATTTTTGTTGACTACTAAAACATAAAGGCCCTTTTCTGAAGGCAGCTTTAGCCTTTTGGTTAATTCCGGAGATATCTCTCTTATCTGCATCCCTAACCGCTCCCTGATGGGAAAAAGGCTCTTTTTGGATTTAATTGGTCTGGGTAGGATTTCAAGGGGTGCTTCTGAAGCGGAAGGAAGTGTTACTGGAGGGGCGAAAGATTTTTTGGGTTTCTCTGCCGGCGAAAGAGAAAGCACCATTTCCTCTCCTTGGTATTCTAAAACGACCAATTGTTTTTTTTCGCTGATTTCTAAAATTTTAGCTTCAGAAATTGTGTCGCCCTCGGCAAAGAAATCCTCGCTTTTTTCCTTGCGGTCTTCGATAATTGCCAAGGATTGTTTTCCGTCATAGACAATACCGGTAAGATACAAATGGGGAAGGGTCAGTTTGGGTAAAACTTTGCCCGAAAGGATTGAACCAGCGAGTTCACCCCGAGGTTCGAAAGGATTCCGTTCAACTATTATCTGGTAATGAGAAAATGGCTCGCGGGGATATAGAATTTCACGGTTACTTTCACTGTTTTGGCTAAATATGCTTTCCACTATTCCCAGGACAAAAATTACTGTAAGAACAAAACTTAATTTTTTCAATTTTTTTCTCCGCTCAAAAGGATAGAAAGTGAAAGCTGGACCTTTAGCAATTTAGATTTTTCGCCGCTCGAGCTGATTATAATTTTATCGATAATAAAACGGTGGGATGAGTACTGAAGGTTATATAGAAACTTAGTTAACGAAGCCAGGTCGCCTTGAAGAGCCATTTCCACGGTTAATTTTCGATAAAATTCATATTCCTTGATTGGCAGGGGTTCAATATTAATCGGCAGGATTTTGGCGCTTTTGGTAAGGTTTTCAATTTCGGAAAGGAGCTGAGATAATTCTTCTTCCCGGGGTGCCCTGGCAATAACTTTTTTTCTAAGTTCCAGATAGGTTTGTTCAATTGCCGGCTTGCTTTGGCAGATCTGCAGGTTTTTTTCTAACTCTAAAGCGAGTTTTCTTAATTCTTTCTTCCCCGCAATTATTTTTTTAATCTGGGGTTCTAAAACGAAGGAAAAAAAGATAACCAGGGTAGTTATAGCCATGGTGGCGATTAATAATTTTTTTTCTCGGTTTGACAAAATTATACTCAGCATGGTTTACCCGGGGTTTACTCTTCTGTCGAAAAGGATATGGCAAACTCAACCAGATTTTTCCCTTGTTTAGCTTTGGTGCGTGAATAACGGGAAAAAATATTGGAAAATTGAGGAGATTTCTCTAATTTTTTGATTAAATCTGAAATTTTGCTGTGTTCCGTAGTTAATCCGGCAAGGTCCCCTTTACCGTTTTTATCCAAACTAAAACGGGTGAGGAGAATGTCCTCAGGGATAATTTCACTTAAGCCTCTAAGCGCTTCTAAAGGGGAAACCCGTTTGAAGTAATTCTTAAGGAGTTTGATTTCTTCGCGTCTTTCCATAACATGGGTGACGGCTGGCGCCACTTTAGCTAAGTTTTTCTGGAGCATCTTTTTGCGTGCGAGGTGACAGAGAGCTACCATTCCTAAAGAAATTTCTAGAAGTACAATCAGGCCAATTGAGGCAACGGCGGCAAAAATGACTGTTTTCTGTTTTTTCTTTCGTCCTATTTTATTTTGAAATTCCCTGGGGATGAAATTGAAAGGGTGGGTTCCATCTTCTTCAAGGGCTAATCCCAGGGCAACCGGCAAGCGGTAGGAATTCTCAAGGAAATCTTTTTTAATCTCTTCGGATACTTGTATTCCTCCAGGGGCAAAAAACTTGCTTTCTAAATTTAGTTTTGAAGAGAGGATTTCTTTAAGTCCGGATAGTTTACTTCCCCCTCCGCTTAAAATAATTTGGCTAAAGGTAACTTCAGGGCGATCTCTTAACGGAGCCTCAATTGTCCGTTTAATTTCAAGAATCAGCCGATTATACCAATCTTTCACCGAAGGGAGGTTTTTATCTCTCGGCCAGTTTCCTTCCAATTTAGAGTTTTCTGCTTCTTTTTCACTCAGGTTTAAATCGGACATAAGGGCTTTGGTTAAATGCACGCCGGCTACAGGAAAGCTGCGGCTGAAACCGAGGTTTCCTTCATATACGACATTCACCTCTGTAGCTGTCTGGCCGATATCTATTAAAACGGCATTTTCTTTGTTCTTGGAAAGGTAGGCTTTACTTAGGGCCAGGGAGCTCAAGCCAATTCTTTCGACGGATAAATTCGTTTTTTTGAACTGATTAAGCAATTTTTCAACGAGAGATTTCTCGATAGCGGCGATTATGATTTTTGAATTTTTGTCCGGAAGGACTTCTTGAATGGCAAACCCCAGCTCAAATTTTGCCAGGGAAAAAGGAAAGACATTTTCGGCTTCAAAAGAAATCATTTGAGAGATTTCATTATAATCTTCGGAGGGGAGCCGTAGATATTTAACCGAACAGAGCTGGCGGGGGAGAAAGGTAATTATTGATTTATTTTTTAGCTCGGCTTCCAGTGATATTTCTTTTAGGAGCTCGGGAATAATCTCATCCCGATTTTTGCCTTCTTGGGGAATAATCAGCCTTTCAAGAAAATTTGAAACTATCCAGCCTCGGAGAGTTTTTTCCAACTCCAAGAGTTTAATGGATTGGCTGCCAATATCAAGAGTAATGATAGATTTGTTTTTTTTCATTTTGGTTAGTATTTAGCTTTCATGCCAGTATAGTATTTTAACAGGTGTATGGTTTCGGTCAAGGATTACTTCTATTTTTTTTCTTACCGGCAAATTAATCAATCTGGCCGTGGCAGAAATCTTAAAGTGGGAACTTGAAAACTTAAGCAATTTCTGAATTTCTGTCGGTATAAGAGGTTCGTTTAAACTGATAAAAGGCTGGTCATCATCAGTGCCTTCTTTTCCATCTTCTCCCCGGCGGGAGGCAATAATCATTTCAGCCAGAACCTCGGCTCCGGAAACATTTTCTCCTTTCAGGATAGCATAGAGAATTTCTTTTGGGGCTGTATTTATGTTAACTTTTTCACCGCCAAAAACGGTAAAGTAATCATAGGAGAAAAGTTCCGGGCTCATTCCTTTTACCAATAGAATCTCTTCGGGGATATCGAGCTTTCCGTCTTTGCAGGGATAGGGATTATCCAGGGATAGATAATAAGGGTCTTCTGCCCCATTTAGTTCTTCGAAAGAGTCTTCATCCCGCCAATCTTTGAAAGAATCAAGCAAACCCGTAATTTCTTCATAACCGCTCCAGCCGGGGAGGAATTGAAGGAAGCTGAAAAGATTATAGAAATTGTCCATATTAAGATTAATTTTGCTGGATTCATCATTAATTACCAGTTGCAGTTTTTCTGGTTCAACACCTAACTCTTCTAAATAGGCTTCCCCAATAGACCAATCTTCATTATAGGCGTCGTAGTAGGGGGATTCACGTGAGTCAATGAGTAATTTAGCTATACCTATCTCTATTCCGCCCCGGGCTAAGGCATATGCCTTTAAATGTTCAGCTTGGTAATGAGCCATTTTTAAATCGGTTCGGGAAAAATAAGCGGTACTAAAAGCAAGCATGGAGAGAATAGCCGTAACCCAGAGGGTGATGATTAAGGCGGTTCCAGCCGCTTGAGATTTTTTATTGCGATTTCCCGATTTTCCTGCAATTCCCATTTTATTTAACAGCCCGAAATCTGTTTTTTTATCGCCTGAGGCAAATTTTTGTCGAAAGGTTTAGCTTCTCTTTATCTTCCAAAACTAAATTTATCTTAATCCCCTCAGGGAGATTTTCGTCTTCCCAGACGGATTGCCAATTTTCTCCGTCGAAAAAGTGAAAAGAAAGCTCGCTTATTGATTCAGCCATAAGAGACGTTAGTCCGCCTCTTTTTGATTCTTCATCAGGGACAGGAGCCTCGCGTCTCATCAGGGCCTGCGATTCTTTATCGTAAAAATAACTGATTTCTTTAAGGGTAGTGGAATAAGCAGAAACATAATCTATGCGCGATTCTTCCCCTATGAATTTAAGATTGGGATTATCGGCAGATGTGAAGGAGCATCTTAATTCTCTGGATAAGCGGGATAAAGCCAAACGGCCGTTTTGGTAGAGGTCTGATTTTCCCTCGGCAAATTTTTGGGCGGCAAATCCGGCCTGAAAAGTTTGATAAATGCAGACAAGAACGAAGCTTAAGATTAAAAGAGCTAAAAGAAGTTCAATCAGGGTGAAGCCTCGTTTGGTTTTCTCGTTTTTTAGTTGACTGGTCAACTGGCTAATTGATTTATTCATGGCTCCCGCCTGGCAACGAAAGTTACCATATTTAATTTCTGCAATTTATTTCTGACTTTCCAGGAAATATTAAGCTCGATTTTTCTCAGCTCATCTTCGTCCGGGTCTAAATTCTCCGGATGACTCAAGTTTATTGAAGTGATTTTAGTTTCCCAATTGAAACCAGGGTGGGTTTCACCAAAATCGCCAGAAGCATCCTTAAGTTCTGAATAATCACTCATGAACTGCTCCGCTAATTTTTCCTGCGCCAGAAATGTCGCTTTAGTTAAAAAATTGGAAAGCCCCTCGGCCTGTAAAGAGGCTGAAATAATCTGCAGGACTAAAACCAGCCCCAGGGAAAGAACAGCTAAAGCAACCAAAACCTCCATCAGGGTAAAACCTTGTTTAGCGGATAGCTGACAGCGTATAGGCGAAAGTTTCTTTTTTAAGAACCGAGTCTTCCGACTATCAGTTTTTTTACTATCTGCTATATCCTTAAACCTAAACGCTATAGGGAAGGATTTATTTTTCTTGGTATTCATGGCGATACCTAAAAACTTGCACCTCGTAGGTGCAAGTTTTTTTGGTGGGGTTTTATTCTAAAAGTAACTTTTTGATGCTGGCTAATTCCCGTTGATAGTCTATGTGTGAATTTACAAATTCCCGATAAGTGTCGGGTTTGATACTTAGAAGAACAGAATAATTGCATATTTTATCTTTTTGCGTTACTTTTTCTAGGAATTCTAAATAAGATGAGAATTTCCAGTCTTGGGGTTTATCCACTAAGTGTGCAGTTACAGGATTTAGGTGAATATATCGAGTCAAATGAAGAAGTTGTTCATCTGTTTTTACTCTAACATTTTGGAATCTACCTTCCCATAAAGGCCCTTTTCTTTTATTTTTATGGTTGAAATATTTTGTATAACTGTTAAGGACTTTACTCATAAAAATAGAAATGCCTCTATCCTTTACCTGTTTCAAAATTAGGTGGATATGCGTTGGCATGAGACAGTAAGATATCATTTCTACCAAACACTTTTTTGTTAGAAGGTGTTTTTGGTAAAATTTTTCTCTTTTCTTTATGGTTGAAAAAGCAGAAAATCTAAATGAAGGTTTTTCTATCCTGTAATATCTAATCAAATTTCTCATTCTTTCGTACTCAGACTTATTTCTAAATATTTTGAATCCAGAAATGGTTTTCGAAAAGACGTGATAAATTTCACCCTCAACTAACGGAATTTTTCTCATTTTTGGTTAACATCCAATGCAAAAACTTGCACCTACGAGGTGCAAGTTTTTAGGTTGAGTTTTTATTTGTTATATTCATAGTCGTAAATAGCTACCCGGCTGGTAGGGGCGCTAATTACTATAGTGTTTCTTTTCTTTTCACCATTTTGAAGGTAAATCCGGCAATTTTCGCTGCCGCCATCAGGGGAAAAATCCAGATGGGCTTGGCCCATAAAACTTTCCCCCCGGGGAGTGATAATTTTTAAGAATTCGATATCCCGGCCGAGGGTACGTTCTTTTATTAAAGAGGTAGTAAATTTTGTAAATTTACCAGTATCATCGATAGATTTTTCTACCCAAAAACCACTTTTTTCTAAGTCAAAATAGATGCGGTATTTTTTCCCTTCGGAAACGCTGTGGAAATGAGCAAAACGGATGGTCTGGCTGAGATTGCGGCCGGCTCTTTCTAAACCAACTCCGCGGGAAAATTTTCTAAAATTAGGTAAAGCGAAGAGAGAAAGCGTGCCGATAATAATAACGACGATAATCAATTCAGTTAAGACAAAGCCGGCCTGCCTTTTAAAATTAATCCCAATTGGTAATGTCATCTCCGCCGCCATCTTTTTTATCCGGACCAAGAGATTGCAAATCATAGTCTGAGTTATGTCCCCCCGGGGATTTATACAGATAGTCACTTACCCAGGGATCCTTGGGTATTGTTTTTTTAAGATATGGGCCTTGCCAATTGGGTGTCTCTTTTGGCTGGGTGCGCAGGGCGGCTAAACCTTCTTCTGTCGTCGGGAAACGGCCATTATGAAGTTCAAACATGTCCAGGGCTAAGGAGAATATTTCTAATTGGGACCTGGCTGCTTCAATACGGGCCTTTTTGGAAGTCCCGACAAAGCGAGGCAGAACAACCGAGGCTAAAATACCAATGATAATTATAACCAGCATCAATTCAATTAAGGTAAACCCCGTTGGAAGTCCGAACGAGAAACGGGGCATCTTGCTTTTCCTGGCAAAGGGGAACCGTATTTCTAACGGGACAAAGCCGATTTTATTTCTATCGCTCATAAGATTTCCTCCTTCAGTTGTCAGTGGATTCTAATCAGGTTTTCTTTCTTCAAAAACCAAAAGACAGAAGTCAGAAGATAGAAGTTAGAAAAATCTATGTTTTGTTTTCTGTTATCAGTCCTCTCTAATCTGCATTTACCCAAGGGCTCCAGTGATTTGGAAAATTGGAAGAAGCATTGCCAAAACAATAAAACCAACGATAATTCCCATGAATAAAATGATAGCTGGTTCAAGGAGACTCGTTGTAGTTTTTAAGTTGTTTTCCAGTTCTCTCTCATAACTGGAAGCAATTTGATGGAGACTCTTCTCTAAATTTCCGCTTTCTTCACCTACGGCAATTATATTAGAAACTATCGGCGGGAAAAGCTTGCTTTGCCTTAACGGGGAAGCTAATCCTTGTCCGTCTCTAACTTTTTCTTTAATTTTGTCAAGTTTCCGGGAGACAACTTCATTGGCAACAGTTTCTTTCGAAAGTTCCAGAGACCTGAGGATGGGAACTCCATTGGAAATTAAATTGCCGACAGTAAGAGCAAAGCGGGAGATAATCAGGCTCTGAAAAATTTTCCCAGCCACCGGCAGGTTTAATTTTAAGCGGTCGAGTCGTAATCTTCCTTCAGCGGTATGGCTGTATTGACGAAAGGCGACGATAGAGACAAAAATGACCGCTAAGGTAATAATGCCGCCCCAGCCATGGAAAAATTGAGAGACAGCAATTAAAACCTGGGTGGGAAGGGGAAGAGTTTGGCCTAAGTCTTCAAACATTATAACAAACTTAGGAATTACTGCCGTTAGAAGAAAAATAATTGTTGCCAGGGCAACTAACAGCATCGCCAGAGGATAAGCCATAATCGAATGCAGTCGGGAGGTTAATTCCCTCTGTTTTTCCAGTAAGTTAGAAATATGAGTGAGGATTTTTTCTAAATCACCGCCGGCTTCTCCAGTTTTTACCAAGCTTATATATAAAGGCGGAAAAAGCCTGGAGTATTTAGCTAAGCTTTGCGATAAAGGCTGGCCGTCTTGAACCTGATTTTGTATATCTTTAATAACTTCCCTGAATTTCAGATTAGTGGTTTGCTCTATCAAAACAGAAAAGGCCTGGGTTAAAGAGGTGCCGGCCCGGAGTAAATCCGAAAGCTGTCTGGTAAAAACGACTAAATCCCGCCTGCTTATCTTTTTAATAATTATTTGAGCGGGACGATTTTTTCTGGAGGCCTGGATTATTTCTTCGATTTTTATGGGATAAAGCGCCTGCCGGCGAAGTTGCTCAATAAGAACTTTTTTGCTTTCGGCTTCAATGATTTCCGAAACTAATTGTCCCGATTTAGTTTTAGCCCGATAAGAGAAAGTCGGCATTATTTGTTTATTTCCTCTACATGGGTTACCCGAAGTACTTCCTCAATCGAAGTCAATCCCTGATGGACTTTTTCCCAGCCGTCATCTCTGAGGGTTCTCATCCCTGAGGCGATTGCTTGCTGTTTAATGCGGCTGGTAGCAGTTTTCTCTAAAATAAGATTTTTTGTCTGTTCGGTGATTATAAGCAGTTCATAAATAGCCGTTCTTCCTTTGTAACCGGTGTGCCGGCAGTCCTCGCAGCCCCTCCCGCGCCAAAATTTTTCTTTTCGCCATTTTACGGGATAATTAATTGCCGCCAGGAAATCTTCTCTTACCTTGTAGATTTCTTTGCACTTTGGACAGATAAGCCGCACCAAACGCTGGGCAATGACTGTTTTAAGGGATGAGGAAACCAGATAGGGTTCAATGCCCATGTCAATCAATCGGGTAATCGCTCCCGGAGCATCGTTGGTGTGCAGGGTGCTAAAAACCAGATGGCCGGTTAAGGATGCCCGAACAGCAATTCGGGCTGTGTCTAAATCGCGGATTTCTCCTATCATAATGACATCGGGATCCTGGCGAAGTATCGAACGCAGACCGTTAGCAAAAGTCAAGTCAATTTTTGGTTTAACTTGAATCTGATTGACTCCTTTGAGTTGATACTCAATTGGGTCTTCAATGGTAATAATCTTTTTATCTGAAGAATTAATTTTGCTGAGGCAGGCATAGAGAGTGGTCGTTTTGCCGCAGCCGGTCGGGCCGGTTTCTAAAATAATTCCGTAAGGAGTGGTAATCAAAGAGGAGATAACATTTAAATCACCTTGAGATAATCCCAACTCTTCTAAATCCAGCATGAGGTGGCTGCTGGGAAGAAGGCGTAAATCAACACTTTCGCCAAAAAGAGTAGGGACAATGGAAACGCGGATATCAATATCGGCATCGGCAATTTTTAAGCGGATACGTCCATCTTGAGGAAGTCTTTTCTCAGCAATATTTAAATCAGCCATAATTTTAATCCGGGAAATAAGGGCGGCTTGAAATCGTTTAATCGCCGGTGGGGTAGAGGTTTCATGCAGTAGCCCGTCAATCCGGTATCTTACCTTAAGCTCATCTTCAAAAGGCTCAATGTGAATATCGGTAGCTCTATCGCGGTAAGCCTCAAGAATTATCTGATTGACAAATTGGATGATAGAGGCATCTCCGGCTAATTTTTCAATATCTTTAATTTCCTCTTCTTTGACTTCTAAACGGGGGTCCGCTTCCTCAACCATTTTTTCCATGGTTTCTGCTCCAATGCCGTAAAATTGCCGGATGGCTTTGGTGATTTTATCCTCACCAGCGGCAATGATTTCTACTTCGCTGCCCAGGAGAAGGCGCAGGTCATCTAAAGCCTCTAAATCGCGGGGATTAGCCATGGCTACCACCAGGCGGTTATCAATAATTTTTACCGGGATAAGTTTGTACTGATAAGCAAACTTGGCAGGGATTTTTTCAATTGCCAGAGGGTCGATATCTCCCTGAGAAAATTTTTCTGAAGCGCCCATCTCAACTGCCTTCCCTTTCTTTAACGTATAGCCTATAATTTACTATATGTCTCCATGGAAGTCAATAGGAATAAGAAAAACACTCCAACCCTCATTCCTGGGGGAGGGTTGGTTTGATTCGAATCTTCATTCTTGACCAAAAGCGGGACTCATGGTAAGTTAAATGGAGAATTTTGGTCCCCAACAGGGTAGTTTAAGATGAAAAAAACAGTTAAATTAGATATTGCCAGGCTTATTTGTTCTTTGAATGGAGAAGGGGGGGAGGGGGTTTTAAACCAGATAGAACATTCCTATCGACATTTTGCGGTCTCTGGCGAAGGGAAGGGAGATATGTCTCTTAATTTCCAGGTTACCCCTTTTTTTGGCGAAGGAAAAAATCCAAAGATTTCTTTTGATTCTGAACGGAACTTTCTCCAAATGGAAACCGACAAATTTAATCTCTGGTTCAATTGCCAACTTAATGAAGGTAAAGCCGTAATTTCAAGCGATAACCCTCTTTTATCTTTAGGGACGATACTTCGCAATATCTATACCTGGCATCTGATGAATGGAGATGGCATTGTTTTTCATGCCAGCGGTTTAATAAAAGATGGTTCAGCCTATATTTTTATTGGCCCTTCAAAAAGCGGGAAAAGTACGGTGAGTAGACTGTCATCACATTTGACCCTTATTAACGATGATATAATTTTTTTAAGGGAGGGAAAAGACGGCTTCCGTATTTTTACTACCCCTCCCTGGAGCTGCCAGATAAAAGTCCTGGAGGCCAATATCTCTGTTCCTCTTCAGGCTCTGTTTCTTTTAAAAAAAGATAAAAGAAATTTTCTGGAAAAACTTTCTCACAAAGAAGCCCTTAGTCTGTTAATGACTTCTCCGTACTTACCTTTATCGACTGCCAATTTGGAAAGATTAATCAGCCGATTTCAAAGGCTTATAGCCCAAATCCCCACTTATAAATTACATTTCTTACCTCAGGTTTCATTTTGGCAGTGTATTAAAAATGAATTATCTCATTAAAACTTTTAACCTTACTAAAGAGTTCTTTCCGGCTAAAGGATTGCCTGAGTTTCTATTGCATCCTTTAAAACGTTCAAAGAAAATCTCGGCTCTTAATAGAATTAATCTTGAAATTCCAGAAGGAAAGATATTTTCCCTGCTCGGGCCCAATGGAGCAGGGAAAACCACTTTGATTAAAATTTTATGCGGCCTTATTTTACCTACCAGCGGCACTTCCGAAGTTTGCGGTTATGATGTTACAAAAGAAGGAACAGAGGTAAAGAACCTGGTCGGGCTGGTCACCGGTGAAGAACGCAGTTTCTATTGGCGCTTGACTGGGCGGGAAAATCTTCATTTCTTTGCGGCACTTCATGGATTTTCTTCTAAAAAGACCAATGAAAGAGTAAATTTTCTCTCCCAATTTCTTTCCCTTACGGATTTTTTGAATAAACGCTTTCAGGAATATTCAACAGGTATGAAACAGCGTTTAGCTATTGCCCGGAGCCTCCTTAATGACCCAAAGGTTTTATTTTTGGATGAACCGACTAAAAGCCTTGACCCGGAAAGTGCTGAAGAGCTGCGCCGCTTTATTTTAGAAAAATTGGTTAAAAAGGAAGGAAAGACAATTTTTTATACTACCCATCAGTTGAGTGAAGCAGAATTCTTTTCCGATTATATCGCCATTATGAAGAAAGGGCAAATTAAAATCTTCGGGAGTCTTACAGAGCTGCATCAAAAAAATCTTTTTAGCGGCGAGTTTACCTTAAAGAAATTTTATCATGAAATTGTGAAGGAGGGAGTTTAGTTGCCTTTCCGAAAAATGTGGGCTTTTATCAAGAAGGACTTTCTTCTTTTTTCAAGCTACCGCCTTTCTTTTATTCTAAGCTGGACGAGCATTCTTTTAGAAATTTCAATTTTTTATTTTATCGCCAAGCTTTTTGGGAAAGAGGCAAGCTCTTATCTTCAAAATTACGGCGGGGAATATTTCCCTTTTGTCCTTATTGGGATTGCATTTTCAAGCTATTTTTATACTTCTCTGAGAAGTTTCTCCCGGGAACTTCGTCAAGAACAGATGATGGGGACTTTAGAAGCAATACTGGTTAGCCCGACTAGTATTCCTTTAATTATTATTTCTTTGAGCCTTTGGAATTTTTTGTATACTTCTATTTCGGTAATCGTTTATTTAGTTTTTGGTGTAGCCATATTCGGGCTTGATTTATCTTTGGCTAACTTTGGCCTGGGCTTAGTGATATTGTTTCTGTCGATACTATCTTTTAGCGCCCTGGGTATCATTTCTGCCAGTTTCATTTTAGTCTTTAAACGGGGCGATCCTATTACTTGGCTCTTAGGAACGGCTTCTGCTCTTATGGGCGGAGTTTATTTCCCGATTGCCGTTCTCCCTCAAGGATTACAGGCTATATCCAGGTTTTTGCCGATTACCTATGCCCTGAGAGCAATGCGTCATGTTTTACTTCAAGGTTTTGCAACCAGGGATGTCTTTTTAGAAATAGCTGTTCTTCTCACTTTCTGTCTGTTCCTTTTTCCCGCGAGTATATTTATTTTTAGATATGCGGTGAAAAAAGCCAAGATAGATGGAAGCCTGGTGTATTATTAAGCAGAAAAAAAAGAATTAATGGAGAATAGTTTATCTTTAGAAGAAAAGCTGTTGTTGGCGGCACTTAAAGGGAATGTGCCGGCTGTCCCTGAAAATATAAATTGGGCGGAGTTTTTAAAACTATCCAGAAAAGCCAGAGTTTCCCCTTTTGTCTACTATCAATGGAAAAAAGTTAATTTTCCTTTTTGCCCCCCGCCGGAAATTTTTGATGCTTTTGAAAAAGATTTCTACGAGACTTTTTCCCGCAATATTTTGATTCAGAAACTTACTAAAAAAGTATTTAATCGAATAAAAAAAAATATTGAGATTATTCCTTTAAAAGGCGTTGTCTTTATGGAAAAGTTTTATCCACACTTAGGGACGAGACCGCTCAGCGATATAGATTTTTTGATTAAAAGCGATGATTATGAAAAATTAAAAAAAATATTAAATGATTCTCAGGGGAAATTACTTGTCAGAAAACCTTACGCGGCTGTTTTTACATTATCCAACCCAATAAAGATTAATTTTGACGTAGCCTGGAATTTTTTAGCTATTGAACGTTTTATAAAAACCTGCAACTGGTCTGATGAAGAGGTGTGGAGGAGAGCGAAAAAAACAGAGGTATGCGAAGAGAATATTCTTTTGTTGAGCCCGGAGGATACCCTGCTTCATCTGATTTACCACCAGGCTTTTCAGCATTGTTTTAGGAACTTCTTGGGGTATCTGGATATTACCCGCTTAATTAATCAGACATCAATAGATTGGGAGTTTTTTCATAGAGTAATAATCAGGCTGGGTTTAGCTAGTGTGGCTAAAAAGGAGTTAAAATTCTGCAAAGATTACCTGGGTGCCAATGTCCCTTTAAAGGTAATCTCGAATTTAAAAGAAAATTTATGGAATCAAATCGTTTTTCGGGGATTTTCTGAATTGGCCCCAGAAAATTTGCATTTATCCTGTCCTGATTTGGTTGACTGGCTTCGCCAGCCATTTTTTTGGGATAGGTTTTCTCAAATTGGGAAGACTTTTTTTTATGCCCTTTTTCCCAGTAAAAATTGGATGAGGGCCAAATTACGGAAATTTACGCCTTGATTGAAAATTAAGGATAAAATTCTACTCGAGATATAGCCTGAGCTCTACCTTTGCGGCTATTTCTTTAATGAGTACTTAAATTTTGGTTGCTTTTTTATCAAGAGTATATTAGTATTATTTCTAGGGCTATAGCCCATTTACAGTCTATATAAAGGGAGAAAATGTTTTGAAAAAGAAAACAGTCATCGTTTTAGTTCCAATCTTATTTGTCCTATGTATTTCATTGGGATGCGGCGGTAAAAAAGGGGTAACTAGGATGAAAGGGACAGTTCCGTTTGTTTCTAGTCAACCTTATACTTTAGGCCCTATGGATAAAGTTACGGTAAAGGTATGGCGACAGTCCGATCTTTCCGATGATTATTCAGTCGATTTTCGAGGAATAATTAGATTCCCTCTAGTAGGCGAGGTGAGTTGTTTAGGCTTTACTACTTATGAATTGGCTGATTTATTAGAAGAGGAATTAATACGTTACATAAAAAATCCTCAGGTACGGGTTGAAGTTAAGGAATACAACAGCCACAGGGTGATTATTATGGGCGCCGTGGCTAAACAAGGGGTTTATTATGTAAAGAGCCGGTTGACTATTATGGAGGCTATTGCCGTGGCGGGTGGTTTTAAAAAAGGAGCAAAAACCACTCAGGTATTTATAGGCCGGGGAGAAATAGGCAATTTAGAGTTGCTTCAGGTAAACGTGAAAGACGTAATGACAAAAGGGAGGAAGGATAAAGATATACTGCTTCAAAACGGCGATATAGTTTTTATCCCTACTACTTTTGTAGCTAATGTCAATCAGGCTATCAAAGATGTGTCGGGGACTTTAGATGTCTATAACACTGTAGATGAATAATTGAACAATAACAAGATGACACACACCTATGAGCTTAGTATTCGTGATTACGTAAGGATAATCCGAAGGAGAAAATGGATTGTCCTTTTTTGTTTTTTTATTGCCATGGCCTCGAGTCTCTTCTATACCATTAAACAAAAGCCTACCTATATAGCTTCTGCCACAGTAAGAATACAGGAGCGAATTCCTCATAAGATGCTTACTGGTTTTTTTATCTTTCCGATGTGGGATTTAGAAACTGAGACCAGGACGATTGTCAGCTTCAAAATCGTCCAAAAGGTGGCTGTGAAATTAGGTCAGATTACACCAGAGATGTCAGAGGAGGAACAAAGTCGGATTATCAGGAAAATACAATCGGGGATTAAATCCAATCGGGAAGGCGACACGAATTTAATAAAGGTTACAGTAATATCTTCAAATCCTAAAGAACCAACTAAAATCGCCAATTTACTTACTGCCGTTTATATTGAAGAAAACCAAAAGATTAAAAGTAAAGAGAAACGAAATTTACGCGAATTTGTCGAAAATCAGCTGGCCAAATATGAAAATGCCTTGGCGGAAAGTGAATCTGTATTAGTCTACTTTAAAGAAAGTTTACCTTTAAGTTTACAGAATCAAGCTTTAGACTCTATAGCTAGAATTCAAGATGACCCGGCTATTTCGGAATTTCGAACCCGATTAGCTAAATTACAGGTAGAAATTTTCGATTTATTAAGAACATATACTGAAGAATATCCCCAGGTAATAGAGCTGCGGGAAGAAATGGCTAGTCTTGAGGAACAAATCGATAACCGGATTGACGAATTAACCTCGCATGCCAAAGCTTGGCCGGAAACTAACGTGCAGTTTGCCCGCCTGCTGCGCAATTTAAATTTAAATCGGGATCTTTATCTTATGTTCAGCAAAAAATTAGAGGAGGTAAAAATTGCTGAAGCAGAAGAGGTAGCTGATGTTGAAGTGGTAGAACCAGCTGGGGCCTCCCGGCCAATAATACCAAACCGCAGCCGAAACGTAATTTTTGGGGGATTGATGGGTATTGTTTTGGGTTTAGTCGGTGCCTTTATCTCTGAAAATTTAGATATTTCTATCGGTACGATTGAAGAGGTGGAAGAATTTCTCCAGATTCCTGTTTTGGGCGTTATTCCGTACATAAAAATAGAGGAGGAAAAGAAGCAATTCTGGCATTCTTCCGCCAGTCGCCCTTCAGAAGATAAAAGGAAAATTCAGGAATTACAACTCCGCCTGCTTACTCAGTTCAGTCCTAAGTCCCTGATAACCGAAGCTTTTCGGGTTGTCCAGACCAATATCCAGTTTACCTTTTTGGAAAAATTAGGTAATACTATGGCTTTTGTCTCGGTGGGCCCCAAAGAGGGGAAAACCCTGACGGCAACTAACTGCGCCATCACTATGGCACAGATGGGGAAGAAAACCTTATTGGTGGATTGTGACCTTCGCCGGCCGGCCATTCATAAAATATTTGGATTAAGTAAAGAAGAAGGTCTTCACGAAGTCCTGATAGGAGATTTGAATAAAGAGAAAGCGGCCAAAACCATGACTGATGTTCTTTTGGGTAATCTTGAAACCAAGGGGGTATTGCAGAGTCATGCTTTGGAAAATTTAAGTATGGTTTTTTCCGGGCATCTGGTTTCGAATCCAGCGGCCCTGCTTAGTTCCAATAAAATGGCTGAGTTGATTCATTACTGGAAAAATAAATATGATGTGGTAATTTTCGATACCCCTCCCGTCCTGCCAGTCTCTGATGCATCCATTTTGGCATCTCAAATAGATGGTGTAGTATTGGTTTATCAAGTAGGGAAGGTTGCCCGGGGAGCTCTTCGCCGAGCCAAAATGCAGTTAGAAAGCGTAGGGGGAAAAGTGGCCGGTATAGTTTTGAACAATATCCGGGCAACAGAGATGGAATTGAGCGACGCCTACTACTATTACTATTATAGGTATGGTGACGATACAGAAAAGAAGAAACATAGGAATATTTAATTAGTTCTTTAAAACCCAGATGTTCGAATTTCTTTTTGTCCTTTCTTTGGTGATTTTCATCGGAGTCAATATCAGTATCCGCAGATGGCGTTACTCTTTTAAGTTTTTCTGGGTGATTGTCTTATTAACTTTACTAAGCCTTTTTACCATATTTACCTTTACCGAAATCCACAATGGGTATAATATTTTAATTTTCTTTGCCCTGCTTTTTTTTACTGTGGGTATAGGGATATATCTGTGCCGGAGACATTTGTGAGGCCAAAATGAAATCGTTATATCCTAAAACACTTATCCAATCGGGGATTATTTTAAGTGCTGTTTTTTTTGTAAGCTGGACCTTCGGAAATCTTACCGTTACCGCCTTTCCCTTAACTTTAGCTTTATTAGCCGGCGTAGTCATTGCCCTGATAGTTTTCCTTAATACCGAATTAGCTTTAATAATCTTAATTTTTTCTATGTTATTATCGCCTGAATTCGATATCATGGAGTTGCATGAAAGGTCTGTGGTTATACGTATTGATGATGTCCTTCTAGTTTTTGCTTTTTTTGCCTGGTTAGCCAAAACGGCCGTTCATAAGCAAATGGCCTTTTTCCGCCGTACTCCTCTCAACATACCTATTATTACCTATATTTCGGTCTGCATTTTTTCCAGTATTTTTGGCGTTTATGCAGGAAGAATAAATCCCGTAACTACTTCTTTCTACATCTTAAAATATATTGAATATCCCATGATTTTTTTTATGGTGGTAAATACCTTGAGAGACCAAAAACAGATAAAACGTTTTCTAACCTTTATTATACTAACCTACGTTATCGTCTGTCTTAATTCTTATTTTCAGATCGGTCATATCCCCAGGGTGACCGCTCCCTTTGAAGGCCTAGGTTCTCGAGCCCAACCCAATACTTTTTCCGGATATCTCATGTTTATTATGGCTATTCTTTCTGGGTTTTATCTCCACGCTAGATTTTTTCGGGAAAAGTGGCTCTATGGATGTCTCTTCCTTTTGGGGATACCGCCTTTTTTATATACTTTCTCTCGATCGGGATATGTGGCAATCATTGCCATGTTTATTGCCTTGGCTTTTTTAACCAGAAAAAAAAGGACAATTATAATTTTAGGTTTTTTAGTGATATTTATACTCAGTCCCTTTTGGCTTCCTTCACCAGTTGTAGAGAGAATCAAGACTACTTTTGTCGGGCCTAAATATGAATTGATGGGTTTCCCTCTACAGTTAGAAAGATCGGCTGGAGATAGAATTCTATCTTGGAATATCGCTTTTAAACTTTGGCCCCAACGGCCGTGGCTGGGATATGGGGTAAGTTACATATTTTTAGATATTCAATATATTACGGTATTACTGGAAACAGGAGTTCTGGGAATTTTTGCTTTTGCTTGGATATTGGTAACTATTTTTCGATCTGTCCTGCGTATTTATGACAAATTTAAAGAAAATATCTTTGCCCAAGCCTTAAGCTTAGGATATTTAGCTGGATTTGTTGGTTTATTGCTTCACGCGTTAACTGTTAATACCTTTATCATCGTAAGAATTATGGAGCCCTTCTGGTTTATAACCGCCATGGTAATAATAATTCCCCAACTGGAAATAAAGGAAGCTCCAATTCAAACCTCATGAGAAAGCATTTCTTAGTTTTTGGCAACCCCCTCATTGAACAGCCGGAAATTGATGAAGTAACCTCTTTATTGAAAGCTGGCTGGATAGGTACTGGTCCCAAGGTTCAAAAATTTGAAGAGATGTTTAGGGAATATAAAGGGGTGAAATTTGCCCTGGCTTTGAGTTCTTGTACCGCTGCCTTACATCTTTCTATCTTGTCTTTAGATTTAAAACCAGGCGATGAAGTGATTCTTCCTACTATGACTTTTGCCGCTACGGCTAACGCGGTAATACAAGCAGGAGCCAAGCCGATTCTTTGTGATTGTGAAAAAGAAACAATGAATATTCAACCCGAGGAAATCGCAAAAAAAATCACCCCAAAAACAAAAGCTATAATCCCGGTACACTTTGCCGGGCGCCCCTGTAAGATGGATTCCATAATTGATATTGCCCAGAGAGGCAATCTCAAAATAATAGAGGATTCTGCTCATGCTACAGAGGCGGAATATTATGGCAGGAAAACTGGCACCTTTGGAGATTTAGGCTGTTTTAGTTTTTATGTAACCAAAAATATTATTACCGGCGAAGGCGGAATGGTTATTACCAATAATGAAGACTATGCCGATAAGATTAAGATTCTGGGATTGCAAGGGATGGATAAAGATGCCTGGAGAAGATTTAATGATACAGGATATAAACATTATCAAATCCTTGGTTCTGGCTTTAAATACAATATGATGGATATGCAGGCAGCTATTGGAATTTATCAGTTACCCAGAATTGATAAATACTGGAAAAGGCGAAGAGAAATCTGGGAAAGGTATAATAAGGCTTTAAAAGACCTGCCGCTCTTTACACCCCTTCCTCCCGAGGGAAAAACACGTCATGCCTATCATCTTTATCCTATCCTCATTGATATTGATAATTTAAAGATAACCAGAGACGATTTTTTGAATGAAATGACTAAGCGAAACATAGGGGTAGGAGTTCATTACATCGCTTTACACCTCCATCCTTATTATCAAAAGACTTTTGGATATAAAAGGGGCGATTTTCCTAATGCAGAATGGGTTTCCGACAGAACCATATCTTTGCCGCTTTCAGCCAAGTTAACCGATAAAGATGTTCAAGATGTAATTGAAGCGGTAATCGGAATAGTTAAATCTCATTCGTAATAATAAATTGGTAAAGGAATGAGTGAGAAAATAAAAACCTACCAGCCAGATAATTCGCTTAAAAGGGGATATCTGTTTATTTTTAAAGAAATATTTTGCGAATTCAAAGACAATAGCTGGCTCACTTTTCAACTCTTTAAAAGAGATTTCTTCAGTATATACAAGCAGTCGTTTATCGGTGTTTTCTGGTCTCTTATCATTCCTGTTGTCAGCGTCGTAACCTTTATTGTTTTGAACCGCTCCGGTATTTTCTCTATTGGTTCCATTGATGTTCCCTACCCCATTTATGCCCTGCTTGGACTGGCTTTTTGGCAGCTTTTCTCGACAGGTTTAATAGCCGGTTCAAATTCGTTGGTTAAAGCAGGTTCGGTGATAGTAAGAATTAATTTTTCTAAAAAATCATTAGTGATTGCCTCTTTCAGTCAATCGTTAGTTTCGTTTTTAATACAATGGATACTCTTGGCGATGCTGTTTATTTACTACCACGTTACACCAAACATAGGGGCTTTATTAATTCCTCTGGTAATAATGCCGCTGGTTTTATTTTCTCTGGGGCTTGCTTTTATTTTGTCAGTTTTTAACGGCGTCTTTCGAGATGTTGGAAACAGCCTTTCCATAGTTATAACCTTTTTAATGTTTTTAACCCCCGTCTTTTATACAAAGCCAAAACTAGGCGCGCTTGTTTCGCTTACTAAGTATAATCCACTATATTATTTGGTTTCCGCACCTAGAGATTTAGTTTTGAAAGGAGCTATCTCTGAATGGAAGGGTTTTTTAGTGGCTTCTATCTTTTCGATTATCGTTTTTATAATTTGTCTTGTTATTTTCCATCTAACCGAAACCAGAGTGGCAGAAAGAGTCTGAAATGAATGATAAACTTAATATAAAGGTTGAGCATGTCTCAAAAAAATATTGTAAATTACTAAAACGGTCTATGCTTTATGGCCTTAAGGATATTGGAAGGAACATGCTGGGATTAAGTTCTCGTCCGGACAAATTAAGGAAAGGTGAATTCTGGGCAGTCAGTGATATTTCATTTGAATTGAAAAAAGGAGAGGTGTTAGGTATTATTGGCCCAAACGGTGCCGGCAAAACTACAATCCTTAAAATGCTGAATGGTATTTTCTGGCCGGATAAGGGCAAAATTACCCTTAGAGGAAGGGTCGGCGCTCTTATTCACGTAGGGGCGGGATTCCATTCTTTGCTTACCGGTAGAGAAAATATTTATATTAATGCGGCAATGTTGGGGATGAGTAAACAGGAAGCTGATAAAAAATTTGACGATATTGTAAAGTTCGCTGATATTGGTGATTTTTTAGACACACCGGTTAAATTTTATTCAAGCGGCATGTTTGTGCGCTTATCTTTCGCTATTGCCGTACACTCCCAGCCAGATGTTCTCTTGGTGGATGAGGTGCTTGCCGTAGGTGATGTAAATTTTCGGGCCAAATGTTACAATCGAATAGCCGAACTAATGAAAAATTGCGCCGTGGTGGTTGTGTCACACGATATGTCTGCTATTGCCCGGATATCTTCCCGGTGTATGGTTTTGAATTACGGCAAGGTTATTTTCCAGGGTTCTCCAGAAAAAGCAATTCAAGATTACCTTTCTTTCTTTGTTGACCAGGGAAAAAATGTTTATTCTAAGGGGGTACATTTATTGAATTATGAAATCAAAGCAAAAAAGGAAGATAGAAATTTTTTCTTAACCTCTGGTCAACCGCTAGAGATAAATCTTGAGTTGGAGTCAAAAGAGATTTTTGATTCCGTAACCTTAAAACTAAGTTTCATTTCTCCTTCTGGAGAGTCAGTTGCTGAATGGAACAGTTGGTTTAACGGAGATTATCTTAAGCTTCCTAAGGGCCAAAAAATGTTTCGCATTTCTTTAGATTCACTTTGGTTTAATCCCGGGACATATCATGTGTCGCTCATTGTCACCTCAAAGAATCGGATAGAACACCTCCTTTGGATTCATCGTGGCTGGACTCTTCATATCAAAGGGGAGAGATATGGTAATGCCCCGTATGAAATAAGCGGCTCTATTTCCTAATTATATTTTTTTAAGCAATAAATGGCAAAAACAACATGGACAGTAGAATTTTTGTCGAGGTTGGTTCTGGAAAGTCTCCCCGGCCTGGGTGGATTCATTGCGATATATACCCAGGAGAATCTGTCAAATACGTCTGTAGGGCTTGGGCTATTCCTTTTAAGCCTAACAGCGTTCACGAAATCTACGCTAGACATGTGTTAGAACATCTCACCCATAAAGAAGCTATCCGTACTCTAAAACATTGGCTGTGTGTTCTTAAACTTGGTGGGAGGATTGATATAAATGTGCCAGATTTGCGAAAACATATTGAACAATTAGGCGAAAAGGGTTACAGCCCATACATCAATTTTAAAGTTACTAATGAAGAACATGCTATGGCAGGATTTTATGGCTGGCAGAAGAATATCTACGACATTCATAAATGGGGATATACATTCGAGACACTTTCAAAATTACTGAGGGAAATAGGCTATAATAATATTAGACGCATAGAAGATTCTTCTATTTCAGGCCCGTTAAATCTTAGAATAATCGCCGAAAAGGGTAAATTGCTTCCTAATCTAAAGCTGGATTCGCAATCATTGCGGCCAAGATGGACCTATTACAACTGGCTTGGGTTGATTAGAAAAGCGGCGCATAAACTCAAGGTAAAAAAAATAATTAAAGGCATTGCCCGTTTGTTTCGTTTAAGCGGGAACTTATTTAAAATAGACTATAGTGGGAAAGGTGAAAGACAGGTATCTACCACTTTAGATGGGATTAGGCCGGACCATATAGGGCGATATAAATTTGTCTGCCAGTTTATAGACAAAGATGGTATCGTGTTCGATTGTGGCTGTGGAGTGGGTTATGGTTCGTTTATTTTAGCCAGAGGATCCAGAGTATCGAAAATTATCTCCGTGGATAACAGCCCGCAGGCAATAGAATTTGCTAATAGATATTATCGTGACAGTAAAATAGATTATATCACCGGGAATATTTTTTCTTTAGATATTGCCAATGACTATTTCGACTGTATCGTTTCTTTTGAAATAGTTGAGCATGTAGATGGAATAACCCTTGTCAAGCTATTATATAAAAAATTGAAAAAAGGTGGGTTACTTATCATTTCAACACCTAATCAAAAAACACAGCCATTTAATAAAGAGAAGTTTAACTTTCACTTGCGGCATTATACCCCTTTAGAATTTAGTCAATTGTTAACTTCTAATGGTTTCGAAATTCTCACCAAATATACACAATATAATAGAGAGAAGGAAGAGGTCTTAGAAGGTTGGGATGGTTTATTTAATATTGCCGTTTCTAAGAAAATATAGAATCTAATACATAGTGCAGTTCTTAAGTTTAATACCAGAAATATATGAAAATTTCTTTGCATTTTGCTGCCTCTCCTTTTGATAATATTTCCAGCCTCCCTATGGGAATCGGTTATCTTGCCTCTTATATTGAAAAAAACATCCCTGAAGGAAAAATTGATATCGCCGAAAACGAAGAGGTAATTTTTAAATCAAACCCCGACCTATTGGGGATAAGCGCTTCCTCCGCTACTTATAATAAAGCGGTTGCTATTAGCCAGAGGATAAAAAAAGAATTAAACATTCCAATAATTATCGGGGGATGCCATATTACTTCACTTCCAGAATCATTAAACAGATGTTTTTCCTTAGGTATATTAGGAGAGGGAGAAGAGACTTTTGCGGAATTAATAAAAATCTTTTTAAGTAAGAACAGTTTCGAGCCTGAGAAATTAGAAAATGTTTCAGGAATTTGCTTCTGGCAGAAAGACGGCGGCCTAAAGATTAATAAAAGAAGGCCGTTAATCAAAAACCTGGATACCCTTCCTTTTCCTAAGATGTTAATCTATAAACCTGTAAAGACAATACCCTTAATGACTTCCCGGGGATGTATTTTTGATTGTTTGTTTTGTAGTTCAAAAAAACACTGGGGAAGATACAGACAGTTTTCATCACAGAGGGTAATTGAAGAGATTAAACATCTCGCTAGGAATTTTCGGCCCCAATGTATCGACATTATAGATGACTTATTTGTAATGGATAAGGAGCGGCTTAAAAATATTGTTGAAGGAATAAAAGATTTTGCTAAAGAACATAAAATAATCTTTAAATGTTTGGTCCACGCAAATTTGGTAGACGAAGAAGTAATTTTTCTTCTCAAAAAGGGTAATTTCAAAATTATTAGATTTGGAGCAGAAACAGGTTCTGAAAGGATGCTAAACATAATGAAACGCGGAACAGCTAAGGTAAGTGATAGCCAAAGGCTTATTGACCTCTGCCAAAAATATCGGATTCAAGTAGGTGGTTCATTTATGTTTGGCTTTCCTGGGGAGAAAGAGGAAGACCTTAGAGAAACTTATCGATTCTTGAAAAAAAACAGAAAACAGTTCTTTATTGACGGATGCTATCTGGCTACCTCTTTCCCAGGAACCGCGCTCTGGGAGCTATCTTTAAAGCAAGGGATAATTTCAAAAAATAATAATTGGGACCGCCTTGTCTGTGAGATAGAAAGAAATGATTTTAATTGGAACAATATCATTTATTTAAACCCATCTTTACCATTTGAAAAATTTATAAAAATTGTAGAGAATTTTAAAAAAGAGTTTACTGATAAAAAAAGAAGAAATCTGGTTTTTCGGACTCACTTTAAAAAAATATTTATTTTTATTTTTGGGAAAAAATGTTTTTTGGAATTAAGGGATATTTTTGAAAAACGAAATAAAAAATGGCTAATATTTTAATCATTACTGATAGGACAAGTTATTTCTCATTTTTAGGCAGCTATCTGGGAAAAAAGCATAAAGTTTTTTACATCGCCGTCTCCAAAAAAGATGAAGCTCTGCTTGAATCAAAGCAAGTTGGTTTTTTGTCTTTAGGTAAGATATATCGCGACAAAAAAAATCTCCTTGTAGTAAAGGATATTTCCCCGGAGGAAATTGAAAAAACGCTTATTTTCGAGCTGGAAAAGGATAGAATTTTTACCGGAGGGTTAGAAAAAGATAAAGTCATTGAAAGAGGAATAAGGTATTATAATTTTTTATCCCGTTTTATTAGAAGAAATCAAATTAATTTAATAATTGTTCAAAACGATTTAGTGGGACACTCAGCTATCGCCCTTAAAGCTGCGGAAAGGATGAAAATAAAGACTGTAATTTTTGAAGACGGTTTATTCCGGCCAAATACTGTCACCTTCGATGAAAAGGGTGTTAATTATTTTAATTCTCTCCCGCGAGAAAAAACATTCTTTCAAAATATTAATATCGACCAGGAGAAATTTAAGCAATTCATCAGGGAGGAAAAAGGAGAAGTAGCCCCCAAAGAAGTGAAATTCCCTTTTTCCTTTCTGGATTTTTTAAAATTGGTACTTCATCCTTATAGGCTAAAGTTATATTCAGCTAAATTTCTAACCTATCTTCAAGATAAAGCTTTCCGGCATCATGGAATCGGGACAGAATATATTTTCCTCCCTTTACAGGTGACTACAGATACCCAGGTTCTTATCCACTCTTCGCTCAGGAGCATGGATGAGTTAATTGCCATATGCCTTAAAGGTTTAAAAAGATATAATATTAAAAATAAAAGAAACCTTCTATTGGCAGTTAAAGAACATCCCTCGGAGCCAATGTATGATAAAATTGCCTTAATGCTTGAAAAATATAGAAAAAAAGGAGTTATTTGTTTGAAAGAAGCTGATATCAAAGGTCTTATTTTGGGAAGCAAGGCTGTTATAACCATTAATTCAACCGTGGGAGTGGAAGGCCTTAGATATTTTAAACCAGTGATTACTTTGGGGAAGGCATTCTATAACATAGAAGGCATAAGCTTTCATTGCGATAATTTTGATAAGCTGGATGAAGTAATTGAAAAAGCAATAAAGACTGGTGTGAACGTAGGATTAATCAGTAAATTCCTTTTCTATTTAAGATTTTGTTATCAGACAGAAGGTAATCTGTTTCAGCCTGATAGTAAAAATATCTTACCGGTGCTAACTCAAATTAAAAAAGTGATGGGAAACCCCCAGGCTTCAAATGAGATTTAAGCGGATTCTGTTAATTTATCCTCAATATCCAGAGAGTCATTATAACCAAGGGAGGAATACTTTGCTTCCTATAGGTTTGGGGATAATTGGAGAAATGTTGGAACTGGAAGGGGTTGATTATGAGATGGTTGACCTGGGATTAGGATATAATCTGAACTATTTGAATCAGCGGATTAAAGATTATCGGCCGTCAGCCCTGGGAATATCTATGATGACCTTTAAATATAAGCATATGTACTCTCTTCTTGAAAAGATAAAAGAAAATCAGACGAGTCTTAAAATTATAGTTGGCGGTCCTCATCTTACTGCCTGGGGGAAAAAGGTTCTAGAGGAATGCCCGGCAGTCGATTTTGGCGTATCTTCTGAAGGAGAAAAGACTATCAGGGAATTATGCCAGGGGAAAGAACTATCAGCGATTAAAGGACTTTATTATAGAGACAGAAATAATATTTTTTTTACCGGGCAAAGAGAAGTAATTGAAAATTTGGATAGTATCCCGTTCCCTAAATACAATAATTTTGAATTAACGAAATACCACCGGACTATCCAAATAAATAGCAGCCGGGGCTGTCCCTACGAATGTATTTTTTGCCAATCTGCAAGTATGCTGGGTAAGAAATGGCGGTCGCGTTCAGCTGGAAACATTACCGATGAATTGGAATATTGGTATAAGAAAAACTATCGCCATTTTATTTTTATTGACGATAATTTCACCCTGGATAAAAACCGAATCTACCAGCTTTGTACCCAGATAGAGGAGAGATTCAAAAGAGAACTCTATCTTTCCGCTCCGGGAATTAGAGTTGATTTAGTCAATAGAGATTTATTGAAGCGAATGAAAGAAGTTGGTTTTGAATATATTGCTTTTGGTGTAGAGGCAGGTAATAATAAGGTCTTAAAAGCACTTAAAAAAGGTTTTAGCATCACTCAGGCAGAAATGGCGGTAAAAGATGCAGTTGAGCTGGGATATATAGTAAAACTTTATTTTATGGTTGGCTCTCCCCATGAGACCTTACTCGATATAAAAGATTCAATCAATTTCGCCTTGAGATATTCCATATATGACGCAAATTTTAGTAGCCTCATGCCTATTCCTGAAACAGAACTTATAGATTGGGTTAGAGAAAATGGCAGACTATTGACTCCCCCTGAGGTTTATTTAAATGATTATGCGGAGTTTGAACGTATTCCGCATTTTGACGCGCCGGGAATGAGCTTAAAGGAAAGAAAATATGCCCTTTGCCTTACCGAACGGGTAAGGGGAAAAATTCAGAGAAGATTTAGAGAAAAAAAACTTAGAGAAAAATTAGCCCGTTTTGGCTTATTAGGAATTTTTGGGGCGAAAATCTATAGCTTCAGGTTTTTCTCTAGCTTGTTAAACAGCAAAGCTTGTAGGCCGTTAAAAAATCTTCTTAAAAAGGCTTTTTTTAAAAAAAATAAGATGACTCAAAAATCTATAACAGTCATACACTATCGAGATACTTTTTTAAGATTAACGGAGAATTGGATTTATAGTCAGGTTAGTAATTCGGATAATGTTTTAACTAAATTTTACACCTTAAGAAGGGAAAACAAGGATATTTTCCCCTTTAGTAATTTGAGGTTTTTTAAAAAGGGAACAAATTGTTTCGTAGCATTTTTGGACCGTTTTTTTTATAAATTTTTTCATTTTTACCCAAAAATTATCGTATGGTTCTGGCAGGATAGGCCTAATTTAATCCATGCCCACTTTGGAATAAGTGGATATGATATGTTGCCTTATTCTAAGTGGTTTAATATTTCCCTGGCAACAAGTTTTTATGGATATGATGCTTATCTCCTTCCCGAGAGGGAAAGTGCCTGGGTGAAAAAATATAAGAAACTTTTTCGGCAAGGGCAAATGTTTTTAGCCGAGGGCCCGGAGATGAAGAGGAGACTTGTTGAATTAGGCTGTCCGCCGGAAAAGATTATCATTCACCATGTCGGCATAAAACTTACAAATTATAAATTCCGAAATAGAAAGCCTGATAAAGAAATTCGTTTAATGGCTTGCGGCCGTTTTGTGGAGAAAAGAGGTTTCCCTTATGCCATCGAGGCTTTAGGACGACTCAAGGCAAAAAACCGGGATAAAGTTCATTTAACTATTATTGGTGATTCTGATGCCAAAGGGACTTTAACCAGCGAAAAAAGAAAAATCCTGGATTCTATAAAAAAATATGGGCTTATAGATGCGGTTACCCTCACTGGATATATTTCTCATGATGATTTGATTAAAATTGCTTATAGCCATCATATTTTTTTAGCCCCCAGTGTTCATGCATCTAATGGCGATGCTGAAGGAGGATTTCCGGTTATATTAACAGAAATGTTAGCTACCGGGATGCCGGTAGTCGCCTTTGACCATTGTGATATCTCTCAAGTGGTTCAAAATGGAAAATCCGGTTTTCTTGTTCCTGAAAAAGATGTAACCGCCTTAGCTGAAAAAATAAACTATCTTATTGAACATCCGGAGATATGGCCAAATTTCGCTCGCTGGGGAAGAAAGGTTGTCGAAGAAAAATATAACATAGATAAACTGAATCGCAAGCTCGTAGCTATATATACAGACCTTGTCAAAAGAGAGTGCTCCGCTGGCAAATAAAGCTGGAAGGGAAGATAATCATGACGGCAAAAGCTAGAAAAATAATGTTAGAATGGCCGGTCGCTGGGCACAAGCATATTGCTAACAGGCAACTCGCATTTTTGGCAGGGCAATTCTCTTGGGTTAGAAAATTCCTGCTTAGGTTCCCTCAAAAAATTCAGGACAGACTGTTTTTCGATAAATACACAGTTACCGAGAGAATTTTTGAAAAAGGATTTTGCTTTATGCAAATTGGGAAATTTGCCGCACAAATAAAAAGGATAATGGATGTAGGTTGTTGCTTCAGTAGTTTGCCAATAGAGCTGGCTAGTTTAGGGTTTAAACTTTGGGGTATTGATGTAAACGACTATTTTTTAAAACATCCTAATTTTAAATTTGTAAAAGCTGATGTCCGTTTGACACCCTTTGGCAATGATTTTTTTGATTTGGTTACCGCTATATCCACTATTGAACATATCGGTCTTGGCTATTATAAAGAAGCCAGAGCAGATGATGGTGATTATCAGGCATTAAGAGAGATTCACCGGGTCCTGAGGCCCGAAGGTTTATTTATTATAACTCTTCCTTATGGAAGAAATATGGCGACCCCACTTTTTCGTGTCTATGATGACCAGAGACTTTCCTTTTTAATTCAGAATTTTAAAGTCCTCGATGCTAAGTATTCTGTTAATCACCAGGATGTATATTGGAGGCTTGCTTCTCAAAAGGAAGCCTCTAATCAAGGAATTAATGCCAGGGGGCGTAATACCGGGAATATCTGTCTTTTACTCCAAAAATAATAATTATGAGAATAGGTATAGATTCACTGCCAATTTTAGCCAACATATTTCAAAGAACAGGGATTAGCCGATATAATGTTACTTTGTTTAAACATTTGCTGGAGATTGATAAAAAAAACTCTTATTGCTTTTTTAACCGAATGTTTCACCGGAATGCGCGTAAAGCTCGTTCGCATATGTATAATTTAAACTTTTCCAATTTTCATGAACGTAATATTTATTTACCAGACCGGTTATTAAATTTTCTGTGGTCAAGAAATAGCCGTGCTATAGCTGAACTTTTTTTTTATCAAGGGATTGATGCCTTTATCTCTACAAGTTATTTTACGCCTTTATTGAAAAAAACAAAGGTTATATCTATTCTTTATGATTTGACGGCCATAAAAAGCCCTTTTTTTGATAAGAGTTATTCTTCCAAAGTTATCAGGCAAATCGGAACGACCATAAAAAGGTCGGTTTTTTTATTTACTATTTCAGAAAATTCTAAAAAAGATTTTATAGAGTATTTTAATTTAAAACCTGAAAAGATTGAAGTGATTTACCCGGCGGCTGAAAGTTATTTCAGGCCTTTAACCAAAGAAGAAATAACCCCGGTATTAGATAAATTCGGCCTAAATTCAAAATATATTCTTTATGTTGGAATAAGAGGAAAACACAAGAACGTGGTAACTTTATTAAAGGCATTCGTAAAACTTAAGAGGAAATATAAGATTCCTCATAAATTGGTGTTCTCTGGCCGGCAGGATTATTCCAATAATCAAATTGAGAAAGAAATGGAAGATATAATTTCCCATAACCAAATGGAAAAAGAGGTCATTTTTACCGGTTATGTTAAGGAAGATGACTTGCCTTTTATTTATAATGGTGCCGATTTGTGCGTTTTTATTCCCCTGTATGAGGGTTTTGGATTGCCGCTATTAGAAGCTTTAGCCTGTGGCGTACCAACGATTGCCTCCGGAGTTGCTTCGCTGCCTGAGGTCGTCGGGAAAGGGGCTATATTGATTAACCCTTTGAATGAGGAAGAGATTGAACAATCTATTATGAAAGTTATAGAAAATCAAAACTTGAAGGTAGCTTTGAAGAAAAACGGTCTTCTGGAGGCGGCAAAATTTTCCTGGGAAAAATCTGCTGAAAAATTCTTAGGCATTTTAAACAGACTTTCTTAACGGCGATGAGTGCAAAATTTCCTTTTAAAAAATACATATATAGCAAAAAAATAATGGAAGGCCGAATCCGGGGATTTTGCTCAAGTCGGGCCTGGCAGTATACAGCAGCCAATGTTCTTAAGAATAAATTATCATTCAATGGCTTGAAGATTGCTGAGATAGGCTGTGGAACCGGAACCTTTGCTTTGACTTTTCGATTATTAGGGGCTGAAGCTACTTTGATTGATAATGACCCGGAAGCCCTTGAAGTAGCCAAGGGAATATTCGGGCTTTATAATCAGAAGGCAGTTTTTATTCAAGCGGATGTTTTAGGGGAAAGAAAACTAGCTGATTTAAAAGGAAAGTTTGATTTGGTCGTATCCTGCGGCTTGGCCGAACATTTTAAAGCTGAAGAACGGCAAAGGTGTTTTGACTACCATTATCAACTGCTGAAAAAAGGCGGCATTGCCTATATTGGGGTCCCCAATCGATTAAGTTTTCCTTATCAAGCGGTAAAACTTTTTAGAAAGTTAAGTAGAACCTGGGATATAGAAATTGAGAAGCCATTTACATATTGGGAGCTGATAAACCGGGCAAGAAAGGTTAACTTACATTCATATAAAATTATCGGTGGCCATTCTTTAATGAAAGATATTGAAAATTATTCTCTGGGGTTAGTTTCGGCTTTTTTGAATCTATGCCCTTATGGATGGCGTCAAAGAATCAAGGATTTGAAAAATAATCGGTTAAACTCAAAAATCCAAACGGAAGATGCCAGCAGTATAGTTCACAGAAATCTTTTGTATGTATCACAGCATCGTGAAGAAATACTAACAAAACCCTCTTCATTTATAGATAACTATCTAAGCGCCGGGATAGTTCTTATAGGAATTGCCTGATGATAAAGGCCCTATTTATTTTGCCTGACTTGCCCTATCCGCCTATTGGGGGCGGGAGGAAAAGAATGCATCATTTATTTAAACATTTAAATAATCTTGGCCTATCAATAGAACTTTTAAGCCTGGCACCTCCCGATAAAATTAATCAAAAAAATCAATTAAGCCACATTTGTAAAAAAGTTCATTTAATAAAGGCGGAGTCTGCCAATTTTATTAAGAAAGGAAAAAGATTTTTTTCGCTTCAGGCTTACGAATTCAATAATGATTTTTTCAAAAAAATGCTCGAACTTAATCCCAATAGATTTGATTTTATCTTTGTCGCTAAGCCCCAAATGGTACATTACGTTTATCCTTTAAGAAATAGCATAACTTGCCCCATCATTATAGACCTCTGGGGTGCTGGTCTCAAGGGTGCACTGGGGGAATTTATTTATGAAAGGGCCCTGTTTAAGAAAATATTGACTTTTTTCAGAATACCAAGATATGTTCTTAGTGATTCAAAGATGTATCGCTCTTTTAATAATTTTACTGTAGTTTCTGGAGAGATTAAAAATTATATATTAAAAAGAAATCCAAATAAGAAAGTTTGTGTTTTGCCAACCTGTATTGAAACAGAACTCCGAATGGCTGAAGGGATAAATAAAGAAACAGGTAATTTAATCTTTACCGCAGATATGGCTGCATTCACGAATATTGATGCGATGTTATACTTCACCCGCAGGATTTATCCAATAATTAAAAGAAAAGTGCCCCGGGTGAAGCTTTTTATTGTTGGGGCAAATCCTCCCGGAGAAATTAGAAAGCTTGCGGAAGTGGATGAAACTATAACGGTTACTGGTTTTGTAGAAGACGTTAATGAATGTTTAAAGAAGGCTTTTATATATGTAGCTCCGTTTAGATGCGCCAGTGGGTTGAAGACTAATGTTTTAGAGGCAATGGCAGCCGGGCTGCCTGTGGTTACAACAACTATAGCCTCTGAAGGGATAGCGGTAAAAAACGGGGAAAATATTATTTTGGCTGATAACCCTCAGAGTTTTTCCTCAGAAGTAATAAAGCTGGTAGAGGATTCCCAAAAAGCCCAATTAATCGGGAAAAAGGCTAAAAAATTGATTCTTGAGAATTACAATGGAGAAAAAATAGCTAAAAAATTATTAGAGTTTTACCGAGAAATTAAATGAATATCAGTATAGTTATAATTTCAAAAGATAGAAGAGAAAGGTTAAAAAGAATCCTTCGGCAAGTTGAAGATGAGGATTTGGAAAATTCTGAGATTGTGGTAATTGAAGCAACCCAGCTAAACCCAATGAATGATTCGAAAATAAATTATAAAAAGATTCCCTTGAGCGAAGCTGGCTTTAGTTATCAAAGGAATCTCGGGGTAAAGGAAGCCCGAGGCGACTACATTGTTTTTATCGATGACGATGTAGAAATTACTTCAAGTTGGTTTAAAAATCTTATCCGGATAATCAAGGAGAAGAAAGATGTTTTTGCTGTGATGGGTGCTGTTTTCCCAAAATCTCCCGGAATAATTGGTTTTTGCGAAGGAGTAATGGGCCATCCGGGAGGCGGCTTTAAATTCCATTATTTTTCAAAAGGTAAAATTATTCCCCTAAACCATTTTTCTACTTGTAATCTGGCTGTTAAGAAATCTGCCATTGAAAACCTTGGCGGTTTTAATGAGGGGTTTACATTCGGAGGCGGCGATACTGATTTATCGATAAGGATAACCAATAAATTTGGCCGGGATAAATTCAGGTATAATCCTGATGCCTTAGTTTATCATCACCCCAGAGGCAGTATAAAAAAAATAATCCCCTGGTATTTAGGAAGAGGCAAAGCTGAAGCTGACTTATTTCTAAATCACTCGGTTCATACTAAATATTTTTTTTCTACTTCAATTTTATTGAAAATTATCCCGGTGTTTTTAATAGGATTATTATTCAAAAATTTTTATATTTTGATATTTACTTTTCTCATCTGGTATCTTCTGCAGTTATTCAGGAATAAATTTATGTTTAAATATTTTAAAATTTATGACTTTTCAAGAACGAAAAGATTGCTCACTTTATTTATTTTTCCCTTTATAAAATTAATTGCAGATTTGATGTTTGATTTAGGAAAAATTTTACGGCTACTTAAACAGCGAATTTAATTAAGGAGCGTATTCATGACTAAACTTTCCATCGCAATTATTACCAAAAACGAAGAAGCCAATATAAAAAGATGTTTGGAAAGTATTAAATGGGCTGATGAAATAATTGTGGTGGATGATTATAGCGTCGATAAGACAGCGGAAATTGCCAGAAGCTTTACCAGTAAAGTGATACTTAAAAAAATGGAGCGCTTTGGCGCTCAGCGGCAATTTGCTCTAGAGGAAGCAACTAATGAATGGATATTAGCCCTGGATGCCGACCAAATTGTCACTTCATCCTTAAAGGAAGAAATATCGGGAGAAATATCCCAACAGCCTAATTTTTCAGCATATTATGTCCCGGTAAAAAACATTTTTTTTGGGAAATGGATGAAACATAGCGGGCTTTATCCTGATTATACGCTTCATTTATTTAGAAAAGATAGGGTAAGGTATGATAACGCTTATGTCCATGAAAAACTAATAGTTTCCGGAAAAATTGGCTACCTTAAAAATCCAATCATTCATTTTGCGAATCGCGATATCGCTCAATATTTTAGCAGGTTCAACTTATACACTTCACTCACGGCTAGAAAACTTTATGAACAAGGTTTGCGGTTAAGATGGTACAATTTTTTCAGCTTTTTTATCTTCAAACCGGTATATTATTGCTTAAAAAAGTTACTCTGGGACAATGGTTTTTTAGATGGATTTCATGGATTTATTTACTCCCTTTTTAATGGTTTTACTGCCCTTGTCTACTACGCTAAATTATGGGAGAGGCAAAATCGAGGGAAATTTAAAGATGGAATGGGTCAGCTGTAATCTCTGCCAGGGCAGCGATTTTGAATTTTTGTTTAAGGCTAAAGAAAAAGAGCTGAATACCGGAGAATATTTTAATCTGGTTAAGTGCAAAAGCTGCGGCTTGGTTTTTGTAAACCCTAGACCGGATGAAAAGGAAATGAAAAAATATTTTCTGCGGAATATGTGGCCCCGCATAGGGAAAAATATTCAACCCGAGAAGGCAACTGTTTCTGGGGAAAACTGGAAAAAGGTTATGGGATTTAGAGCGCGGCCGATATTAAAATATAGGAAAAGAGGAAAAATTTTGGATTTTGGCTGCGGCGAAGGATATTTTTTGAAATATATGGCGGAAATCGGCTGGGAGGTTTTTGGTCTTGAGCCTGAGGAGAAAGCCGCAAGGTATGCCCGCGATATATTAGGATTGAATGACATATCCACTCTTCCACTGGAGGGAAACCGCTACCCTGAAAAATTCTTTGATGTTATTAATCTGAATCACGTTTTAGAACATTTATATAACCCCTCCGATATACTTAAAAGACTTAAATCCATTTTAAAAGATGATGGCCTGTTGGTTATTACTGTGCCTAACTTTGGAGGTTTCGAGGCAAAATTATTTAAGGGGGATTGGTTTGCCTTAATGGTCCCTTCTCACCTATATCAATTTGCACCACTAACTTTAAAAGGAATCGCTGAAAGACAAAATTATAGAGTTTTAGAAATAAGGCACATTTCATCCGAAGGCGGTGATTATTCAGGATATTCTGAGAGCATCCGTTATTTCTTAAGAAAATATAAACTTTACCCTTCAAGAGGAAGCCTTTCAGATTTAGTTGTTCTGAAAAAAAACAGTATTAGTAGGCTTCAAAGAAAAAAGTTTTGGGTTGAGATGATTCACCGCTTTGAAAACGTCCCTTATGGAATTTTAGCTTTTTTCGCTGATAGGCTTTCATCAGGAAATAGCATTAATCTTTGCGCGGTTAAAAAGGGAATTAAATGAAGATTTTGATTGCAACTCCTTTGGGGAAAATAACCTTATCTTTAGCTAACTATTTCAAGAAGGCCTTTATTGGATTAGGGCATTACTGCGAAATTTTTAGTTACGTTTATGATAGGTTTACCTCAAAGATAAAACTTCCTTTGGTGAAATCTCTTGAGTTAAGTTTTATTGAGCAAAAATTCTATAAAAAGATTTCTAGATATCTCCCGGATCTTATTATAGTAATTAACGGTGAGAACTTTTCTTCACAGGTTATAAATAAAGTTAAAGAAAGATGCCAAATTAAGACGGCCCTTTTATCAACGGATGACCCTTATAGTCTGGATAACTCTGTTCGAATTTCTCCTTTCTATGATTATTGCTTTACTACTGACTCAGGAAGTATTTCTGCCCACCGAAATGCCGGTTGTTTGAATGTAAAATTTATACCTTTTGGCTGTATGTCTGAAATTCATAAAAGGTTGAACCTATCTGAGGAAGATAAAAAACTTTACGGTAGTGATATTGTTTTTATCGGGGGAATTACGCCTTATAGATTGGGGATTCTGGAAAAATTGGCGGATTTTAATCTTAAAATCTGGTCACCCAGAAATTTTCAACAAACAAAAAACCCTCTTCCTTCCTCATTACCTGTCTATAGTAAAATTACTGGGAAACCGGCTTGGGATGAAGAAATGGTTAAAATATATAACGCCTCTAAAATTGTTTTAAATATCTATTCTCTCAAAATTAGCGCCGATAATAATATGCGGCTTTTTGAGGCTCCTGCATGCGGCGTTTTTACCTTGACTGAGAAAAAAAATATTCTGCCTAATTTGTTCAAAGATAAAGAAGAAATAGTCTTTTTCGAAAATATAGCCCAGTTGAAAGAATTGATAAATTACTATTTAGACCACCCTGAAGAAAGAGAAGCTATTGCCAAAAAAGGCCAAAAACGGGCTTACCGAGACCACACCTATTTTAAAAGAGCCGAAGAGTTTTTATCTTTTTTAAAAGGATGAGTTATGGTTGAGTATATTACGGAAGTTTTTGATATGTTATTTGGATGGAGGAGATGGAATATTAAAAGGGGCGATGTGGTTTTAGATTTGGGTAGCGGGAATAATCCCAATCTAAGAGCCGATGTGCTTTGCGATAAATACCCTTTTGACAATTTGGAAAGGGCCGGCAGGAAAAATCTGAAATTAGAAGGTAAACCTTTAGTAGTTGCTGATAGCGGCGCACTTCCTTTTAGAGATAAATCTTTTGATTACATAATCTGCCGCCACCTTCTGGAACATAGTGAAGATCCTGATAAAGTGTTAAAGGAAATAATGAGGGTAGGCAAAAAAGGCTATATCGAAACACCGACAGAATTTAGCGAAATGTTATCGAGCCATCCTTTTCATCTATGGTTTCTAAATTTTAAGGGTGATAAGTTAATACTTAAAAGGAAAAAAAGGAAAATATTCAATGAATTTCTGCGTAATATAACTAAATCTTATTTGGAACCTAACCCATATTTCCAAAGATTTTGCAGAAAGAATCTGGATTTATTTTTGGTAAGATATGAGTGGCAACGGAAGATTAATTACGAAATATTACCTTGGGATCAAGGAGAGGTTGAAGAGAAATTTGATAGGGCTGAAGTGAAGTATCCTGCCAGAGCATCAACTAATAATTGTCAAAGAGAAAGGGTGGAAAACCCTGGTATTAGGAGAGTTAAAGATTTTATCAAAAAAATAATACTGAATGTTCTAAAGATATGTTGCCTTTCACCCCAAATCGATTTTATGAAGATTTTAGTTTGTCCTTTGTGTAAAGGCGAACTTCAATATGTAAATGGGGGCATTATATGCAGCAATTGCCAAAGGAAATACCCTGTCTGGGAAGGAATGCCGATACTTCTTAAAGAAAAGTCTACTAAGGTTTAAAGATAATGTCAGAAATCAAAAAAATAGCTAAAAATACGGCAGCCCTTTTTACTTCTGCCTTTCTTAGTAGAATTTTATCTTTGATTTTGATGATTTATATCGCCAGAAAATTGGGGCCGGTGGAATTTGGAAAATTTGCTTTTGCGCATTCTTTTCCGGCTTTATTTATCATTTTAGCAGATATGGGGCTGGGTTTATTGATTATCCGGGAAATAGCCCGCGATAAAAATTTAGCGCCTGAATATTTAGGAAATACTCTTATTTTGAAGTTTTTCCTTTCAATAATAACTTTTTTGAGTGTTTTTTTTGCCGTCAAAATAATTGCTAAACCTCCAGATGTTGTATTTGCCGCATATATGTTAACGCTTTTTTTCATTTTAATATCTTTTTCCACTGCTTTCTGGGGATTATACCGGGCTTTCGAAAAAATGGAATATGTCCCGTTAATGGAGATTACTTCCAGATTAATTCTTCTTGGCCTTACCTTTTTCTTTTTAGAAAAAGGCTATAAGTTGCGGACGCTTGTTTCTCTTTACTTAGTAAGTGCAATAATTACATTCCTGTTAAGTATGGCAATCGGGTTTAAAAAATTTACCCTTCCTAAATTCAAAATTGATTTCAAAAAATGGGTTACTTTATTGAAAAAAGCCTGGCCTTTTGCTGCTTCCGCTATTTTTATAAATATCCTCCTTAATGTTGATAAAGTGATGCTTTCGATTATGGAAAATAACCAGATTGTCGGGTGGTATACTACCAGCTCTAATTTGTTTAATAATTCTATTATTTTTGCCTCTGCTTTTTTAGGGGCATTATATCCGGTTATGTCCAAATTTTTTGAGACTTCAATTAAAGATTTAAAGAATACCTATCGAAAGTCATTCATTTATATGATGCTTTTGGGCGTCGCTATTAGTATCGGAGGTGTTGTTCTGGCGGATAAGATTATTTTATTCCTATATGGGAGCCAATATTTTCCCTCCATTTTAGCCTTTAGGATACTATTTTTGGGAGTATTATTTGCGTATTTGGGCAGTGTCTGCGGATGTTTGACAAATTCTATCAACAAACAGTTATTAGGGGCAAAACTGATGTTTATCGGTGTTTTGCTGAATATCCTTTTGAATTTAAGCTTGATTCCTGCTTTTAGTTATAAAGGGGCATCTTTCGCTACTTTGATTTCTCAAAGCTTTATCTTTGTTTTATTCTTTTTTAATGTTGGTAAGCCCTTCCATAATTTCGCTTTTGGGAAAATATTATTAAAGTCAATTTTGGCAGTTTTAGTCATGGCTTTACTGCTTAGTCTTTTGAAATTTTTGAATTTATTTATTTTAATTGTTTTAGGCGCAATTACTTATTCTATCGGCCTTTTTATCTTAAAGGCCATTACCAAAGAGGACGTTATTTTATTCAAAGAACTATTTAGAAGGACTTAAAGGTAAAACGTTTATGTTAACTAAAAATATGCTTGATACCATGCTTTGCCCGGTATGCAAAAGCTTTCCGTTAAAGCTGGAATCCGCATTTTTTGAAAAGGAGAAAATCACTGAGGGAAAAATAAGCTGTACCGACTGCCACCGGGTCTATCCAATTGTCAAAGGTATCCCCAATATGCTGCCGGATGAATTAAGATTAAAAAAAACGGTTAAAGATAATAATTGGAATAGCTGGAAGCGGAAAATAGAGCAGTTTAATAGGGCTATGGCTGAATGGACGGAAGAAAATACTAATCAAACGATACCTGCATTAGAAAATCTTTTCTATGATTTTTGCTCTATTAGAAACTCAGTTTTAGATATTGGCTCGGCTTGCGGGATAGCTCGGCATTTTTTAGGGAACGTTAATTATTGGGGTGTAGATCCTGAAGATTGGATTAATTATCCTAAAATTAATGTTGCATTAGAAGAAATCTTTCCTTGCGTTAAAACCCCTTTTCCGTTTTTTTTGGCCGTTGGGGAATATTTGCCTTTTAAGGAAGAATCCTTCGACAATGTTTTAATTATCTCTGCTTTAGACCATGTTAATTCTCCCCATGATGTTTTCAAAGAAGCCCACAGGGTTTTAAAAAAAGGGGGGAAGATAATTTTAGCTACTTATTGCTTCGAGGAAAAATATAAAGAAAAACCTAAAATTTCCCAGTATCTTGGGAAAGGAAGTAAAGATGTATTAAAAGGAGATTTTGCAACTCTGGGCAGGCGTATTATTAGAAGGCTACGGTATATACCAGATTTTCTTTTTACTTATGAAGAAATCCAGGGATTATTTGAAGGCCTTTTCAGAGACTTGAAATATCGGAAATATAAAGAAAATGAATGGTTTTTTAAAGCAATAAAGACATGAATTGAGAGATGGATAAAGCCCAACAAAGATTTAATATCTTATATCTTCATCAAGCTTCTATATTTGGTGGAGCCGAAAATAGTATTTTAGAGCTTTTAAGAAATTTAAACAAAGATAAATTTAATCCCCTGGTTATTTGTCCAGATAAAGGGTTTTTCCTGGATAAGTTAAATGAAACAGGGGTAAAATACGAAATATTACCTATTAAGAGAATTTTAAATATTTTCTCTTTAGTAAAAGAAACAATAAAGTTGATTCACTTAGTGAGGGAGAGAAATATTCATTTAATTCATTCTCAAACTCCGAGGACTAATCTTTTAGGTTCCGTTGTATCTAAGTTTACTGGGGTACCTGTAGTTTGGCACGCTCGTAATCTATTGGATAAAGGGATGATTGACATAGACCGTTTGTTTTTAGGGTTAACTGGTAGATTAATATGTAACTCGAATATAATTAAATCCCGGTTTATAAAAAAAGGGAAATCTCCATCTAAGATAATAGCTATCTATAATGGGGTGGATTTAGGGAAGTTTAATGTAAATATAAAAGGAGATGAAATAAGGAGACAATTTAATATAGATAAAGGCACACCGTTAATAGGAATAGCCGGACGCCTAGATCCCCGTAAAGGCCAGAGATATTTTATCCAAGCAGCTAAGGAAGTTATAAATATTTTCCCGGAGGTAAAATTCCTTATCGTCGGGGAAGCGTTTTTCTCTAAAAATAGACGATACAAAGCTGAACTTAAAAATTTGACTAAAAGTTTGAACCTGTCAGAGACAGTTATTTTTACTGGTTTCAGAGAAGATATTCCCCAGGTTCTTTCGGCTTTAGATATTTTAGTTATGGCCTCAGATGCTGAGCCTTTTGGCCGGGTTATGATAGAAGCAATGGCTATGGCCAAGCCAGTCGTGGCGGCCGATAGTGGAGCTTCACCGGAAATAGTTCTTAATGGGGAAACAGGGATATTGGTTTCCCCAAAAGATTCTAAAGCTTTAGCTAAAGGAATCATAAAACTAGTTGGTGATAAAGAAAAGGCCATAGAGTTGGGTCGAGCCGGAAGAAAGAGAGTAGAAAAATTCTTCAGTATTGGGAAAAATGTTTCCGAAACAGAAGAGGTTTATCTGGATTTATTGAAAAAAAGAAATGGAAAACCTTAAAGCGAGTATTGTTATTGCTAATTTTAATGGTAAGGTATTGTTAGAAAAAAACTTGCCTTCCGTCATAGAAGCTGTTCAGTTTGATGAAGGGGAACATGAAATAATTGTTATTGATGATGGAAGCAAGGATGATAGCCGGGAATTTATCAAAAAGAATTTTCCTCAAATCAAATTAATTGAACTGGGAGAACAGAAGGGAACTATTGCTGTCCACAATACCGGAATAAAGGAAAGCCAAAACGATATGATTGTATTTTTAGACAACGATGTTGAGGTAAAAAAGGACTTTTTACATCCGCTTCTTAATCATTTCAAAGATAAAAGAATATTTGCGGTAAATAGCCGGATGTTACCTGGGAATAACAGAAATTTTGCCGGCGGCGGCCGGATGGGGGCAATATTCAAGTGGGGATTTGTTTGGGATCATCTGGATGTTGATAACGGGAAAATAGATGCGATTACCCAGGCTTTTTGTGTCTCTACCGGGGGTTCTGCTTTCTCCCGCATAAAGCTTTTGGAACTTGGTGGTTTCGATGAATTATTCCGCCCTCTCTACTGGGATGATGCCGACCTTTCTTATCGGGCCTGGAAGAGAGGTTGGATATCACTATATGAACCTAAATCAGTGGTTTACCATAGCTATGGCGGGACTATGAATAAAATTTTGGCTGCTGGCTCCCGTGAGTTTATCCATCGGCGCAATACATTTCTATTTATCTGGAAGAACATTTCTGATAAATCACTTTTACTCAAGCATTTTTTCTTCCTGCCTTTTTTTCTTATTATCGCCCTTTTTACAGGCAGGCCATATTTTACTATTTCATTCTTTGCCTCTCTCGGGAGATTAAAAGATTGTTTGAAAAAAAGAGCCCTGGCAAAGAAAAGAGCTCGATTATCGGATAAGGAAGTTTTTAAGCTGCTGTCTCAGCCTGATTATTTTAGAAAGATTTATTTAGGAAATAACTAAAAGCTGTCTTAGTCAATAACTACCAGGTAATAAATGCAACCATTTGGCAAAATTTATGCAGGCTCTTATGATTTATTTTATAAAAAGAAAGATTATTCGGCTGAGTGCGATTTTTTAGAAAAAATTTTTGAAGAATTTTCAGATAAGCCGGTAGAAAATATCCTCGATTTGGGATGCGGCACTGGAGGGCACCTAATCCCCTTGGCTAAAAGGGGTTATAGCCTTGCTGGAATTGAATCTTCAAAATTTATGTTCTCTATAGCGAAAGTTAAGATTAATACTAAGTTAAAGGTTAAATTGGTAAATAAGGATATATCTGGTTTTCGGCTTAATAGGAAGTTTGATGCGGCGATAGCTATGTTTTCGGTATTTAATTATTTGCTGGCAGATAAAATTATCCTTAAGTTTTTAAATCAAGTTAATTTTCATCTTAAGGATAGAGGGTTATTTATATTCGATATCTGGTCGGCACCAGGGGTTCTTTCAGTGAAGCCGGCTAATAGGAAAAAGGTGGTTATAAATAATAAAAAAAAGATTATCAGAATTTGTCAGCCTGTACTTGATACAAGGAAACACTTAGTAAAGATTCATTACACGGTACTACATACCGAAGGAAAAAAAATGTTGCAAAAAGCAAATGAAGTCCATAGGCTGCGTTTTTTCTTTCCTGAAGAAATAAAGAGATTTCTTAATAGGGGTGGCTTTAAGATATTATCATATACACCCTTTATGTCTTTACAAAGAAAACTTAGCGATAAAAACTGGAATGCTTCTATTATTGCCAAGAAGCTTTAGTTAGATATAAGGAGGCGTCAGGTTATGGCCAGAGCCAATTTGGTTGAAGAAGTGAAATGTAATGGTGACATTATTGCAATAATCATCCGGGACGGATATAAAGGGAAAGGGGTTAGTTTTTTCACTCCCAATAATTTTTCTCAACAGCTGGCTTTTATGCATCACCCCCAGGGTGAAATTATTAAACCGCATATCCATAACCTGA
>Ga0180433_10000400_pt1 | contig 73996 bp, 60 predicted proteins | sample SS_ome_8_FD_132980 | JGI IMG/M metagenome (GOLD analysis project Ga0180433, IMG submission 132980) | Hypersaline lake sediment archaeal communities from the Salton Sea, California, USA - SS_1_D_1 metaG | ecosystem: Environmental > Aquatic > Non-marine Saline and Alkaline > Hypersaline >...
ACCAAGAGTTCATATCGACGTGGCGGTTTGGCACCTCGATGTCGGCTCATCGCATCCTGGGGCTGTAGAAGGTCCCAAGGGTTTGGCTGTTCGCCAATTAAAGCGGTACGCGAGCTGGGTTCAGAACGTCGTGAGACAGTTTGGTCCCTATCTGCTGTGGGCGTAGGATACTTGAGAAGAGCTGCTTCTAGTACGAGAGGACCGAAGTGGACGGACCAATGGTGTTCCGGTTGTCCTGCCAAGGGCATTGCCGGGTAGCTATGTTCGGAAAGGATAAGCGTTGAAAGCATCTAAACGCTAAGCCTCCTTCAAGATAAGGTATCCCTATGAGACAACCTGAAGACGACAGGGTTGATAGGCTGGGTGTGTAAGCACAGCAATGTGTTGAGCTAACCAGTACTAATCTGTCCATCGGCTTAATCTTTTTTTTTTCATCATTTGAAAATGATTGAGTGTTCTCTCAAGCGTTGTTTTAAGTCAGTTTACTTCGATGACTTTTCAATTTTCTTGGTGGCTTTAGAGAAGAGGAAACACCTGATCCCATCCCGAACTCAGAAGTTAAGATCTTCATCGCCGATGGTACTGTGCACTAGAGTACGGAAGAGTAGGTCGTCGCCAAGTTTTCATTTCGCCATCCTAGGGGGTACCTTGGGATGGCTTTTTTTTTATAAAGTAGGATTAGGCAATGTCTTTTCAAACGCCGAAAAGTGGCTTTTCTCCTGTGAGGAATTTTGACACACCCTTATATATTCCTGTAGAGCAAGATTTGTCTCAGCCTTTGATTCAATTATTGGGACTAGAAGACGATTTTTTCGATGAATTAGCAGAATTGAAACAACAAGCTGCAGTTCGTACTTTGTATAGCGTTCTAGAAGAAAAAGCACATCCTATGTCAGATTTAGATCAACAAGATGCCTTCGAAATATTCAGGTATATTTTGACACACGAACTCGATCAAGTTGCTTTTTCAGTCAAAGGATCTGATCTTTATCGCACAATCATTGCGGAAATTCCCAACTGCTTACTCACTTCAAAAGAAAAAATTGAACTTGGTGTTCTTCTTCTTCGAGAAGGAACTTTTAATCTCGATAAGAACTTGTTTTTATCTTCTACTGAAATCCAAGAGGTCAGAAAACAGTATCAGCTTGAAATCGATAAGCGTTTTCCTAAAGCGAATCTTCCCCATGATTTTGAAAAACTAAAAGAGCTCGCACATACTTTTTTTTCCGGTGCAAGGCGCGTTCCTGCGAATCAACATCATATGGTTTTGGTTGGTTTGCTATATGCACAGGATCCTGATCTAGAAGCCATCACCTACGTGATGCAGAAGTACTTAGATGAGCAGCATCAATATTTTTATAAGCATGGGACTTTTGTCGTTGATCAAGCGACTCGAAAAAAAAGCATAAATGAAAGTTACAGTTTACAACGTGTGAGGCAAAGTAAAAGTGTGACAGTGCTTCATCCGGGAGGGGAGAGCTCAATTCAAGTTTTTTTGGACGGGAATATTTCAGGGGCTCATGTCGATGATGAAAAGCCAGGCCTTTTGGTTTATGTGCGAGCTTCTGTTGGTGATAAACGAATGGCAAAAAGTGCCCAAGCTATTGCAGCTCGAAATATGGATTTTCCTGCATTTCTAGAACTACGTATGTCTCCTGGCCAAGTTGAATACGATGAAAGAACTGGTCAGTCTCGTATTTGCTCGGACTCAATGATTGAAAGCTATAAGATTAAGCCCGTTCAGCCCTATATTCGATCTCCATCAATAGATGCAATTGAGCATTTATATGCTGATCGGCCTGATTTAGTGTCTCGTATTTTTCGATCCATTCAACACCCAATTCAAGTTGAAAATCCAGTTGACCCTGTAAGGCGCGTCCTTTTTCCAGCCACAGATGAGGAATCTAAAGCACCAAAAAACGATGTTTTGAAAACTGAGCAAACATCAACCACTGATAAAGATTTTTTACAGTTTGTTTTTAAATGCCTTGTTGGCTTGATTTTGATTAAGCTCACACTTCAGTTTTTCTCGTATTTACGGTCAAAGATGAATGCTGAGTGGTTTTCATAATTCCTTGATTTATGGTATGATATCTTACAAAGTTAAACTTGTATGATTGACAAATGGCAGTAGCATCCCCACAGCTTTTTCCAACCCGAATTCCTGAAGAGATGATTCCTAGGGATGTTTTCACCCTTGAAAAAGTTAAGCTTTTCTATATTCTGGACTGTCAAGATACAGAAAATATCGACCGAATTAATCAGCTTGCAAAGCTTTTTTTTGACCCTAGGTTTGTGCACTGCGTCCGGGGTGATAATGGAATTAGCAGAGACCAAGTTTCCAGCCATTTTGGTGCTTACATGGGCCCTGACTTAGATGCAACAGGTAGAATAGCTAGAACTTCATTAAAACATCTTCATGTTATTGGATTAAATAGTTTTGACAAGCTATCTCAAAACGGCGGGTTTTGTCCCTCATGTCATAAGAAAGTGAATCTCTTGATTACGTGCCCTCTTTGGGAAAAGAAACTTGAGAATCAAAGTAGAGATATTAATTGGAGTTCCGAAAGATCCCCACTCGCTGAAGCGGCCAGAATACCAGTCCCAACTAGACGCCTGCGTTCTTTGAGCGTTACCCAAGAATTTTCAACGGTACATTTTATATTTCTTCTTGAAATGGCTTTTTGTCAGAAAGACCCCCAGGATGCAATTAGCTCCAATGGAATTATTAAAAAATTTTTAGACAATGACTGTGAATATGCAACTAAAGTTTTAGACTCTCTTCGTAAAGAACAACATCTAGAGAAAGCCCGAACATGGATTCATTTCATTCAGGCAAGAAGTGATCTGGCAAAACTTCGGGGAGAGCTTTACTCTTTTTTAACACATCATGTTTTTCCAAGAGACTACCGTTATAAGGCCTATAGCACCCATGTTCTTACAAACTTTGAAGGTGTTACATCTTTAGAAACGATCAATAGTTACTATGAGTCTCTTTATCAGCCATCAGAAATGCCCAAACGGCCCCTTTCTTCTTTTAAGAGAAGATCTTCTATTGTCGTTGAAGAGGGAAGGTGTCTTCCTGTTCGCTATGTTCTTATCGGCATACTTTTTGTCTTTACTTTTCTTTACTTTGCGCGTGATCTCCTCACAAGTTTTTTCAAAGGCCGCTTTTTATTTGGCGAAGACATGTAACCTCAATCCTGCTTTTTTCTTAAACGGAAAACCCTTAGATTCTACATAAGTAAAATACAAAACTCAGGTATTTGGTTTTTTGTGCATTTTGTGGTATTCTCAGGATAATGGAAGCACTTATTTACTTAGATGGTCAGATTGTTTCTGAAGCAGAAGCTAAAATCTCTGTGTTAGATCTCAGTGTTCTTCGCGGATATGGAGTGTTTGATTTTTTGCGTACCTATCAAAAGATTCCATTTCGCTTATGGGACCACCTAAAACGGTTTGAAGCATCTGCCAAAGAGATTGAGCTTCCACTACCGTTGTCTTTGAATGAAGTAGCAGATGTAATTGAAGCACTGCTTGAAAAAGCGCCTTATCCTGAAGCAAATATCAAGATCTTCTTAACAGGAGGGCAGTCTTCGGACCAATATTTGCCAGAAGATCAACCAACTTTTTTTGCCTTGGTTTATCCTGTCAGGTCTTTTCCTGAAAAGATCTACAGCGAAGGTGTTGCTCTTGTCACAAGTTTGTATCAACGACCTTATCCAACGTGTAAAAGCATCCATTACTTACCAGCAATTGTTTCGATTCGTCGAGCACAAAGACAAGGCGCTCATGACGTTCTTTTTCTCAATCATCAAAACAAAGTACTTGAAACGGGAACAGCAAACTTTTTTGGAATCAAAGGTAACACAGTGATTACCTCAAAAGAGGATATTATTTTAGGGATCACGCGGCAGGTAGTTTTAGAGCTTTTAGAAGAAAAAGGTATTTCTGTTGAAGTGCGATCCGTTCAGCTAAATGAGCTAGCAACCTTTGATGGAGCCTTTATTACTTCGAGCAGTAAAGAGATTGTTCCAGTTGTCAAAGTCGATGAACAGACCTTCCCTATCCATCCTCTTGTACAAACATTGATGCAAGAGTTCACAGCCTACACGCAGTCGATTCAAAGTCCTTTCGAGACAGCCCTTTGATTGGGAAATAGTGAACTTCATTTTTTTTCTTTTTAGCTACTTCATGATTGGCGATCTCTTTGCTACTTTTACTGTTGTTTTCAACATCAGGAGAAAAAGTGGAATTATTAAATTTTACTGTAAGCATCCTGATTTAGGTTGAAAAAAAATTCAAAAAAAAATGATTATCATTTTTATATGTTCAAATTTGAGGTAGTGAATGAAAACACTAGATGTTATTGTTGCAATCTTGCTTATTGTTGGGGGGCTTAATTGGGGACTTGTCGGCTTGTTTAGTTTTAACCTTGTTGATTATCTTTTCGGAAAAATGGTTATTGATCGCATCATTTATATCCTTGTAGGAGCGAGTGCGGTTTATCAAGCTTTAGGCTGGAAAGCAATTCAAAAACGATGGAAATAGTCCGTTCAGCTGTAAGATTGAGCACTTAAACGCTCAAAGATAACTTCCTTGATATAAGAAAAATGTTTTGTGTGTCGTGATAAACTACTCCTTTATTGCTTTTGTCAACCTAATTTAAAAGAAAAACTAGTTATTCAAATAGGATCAGAATTTAGCTATTTGCAACTAGTATTTTCAAAATCCTTTAAAATAGCATACATGCAAGAAGGTGAATGATGACCTCTCCTCTTATCATTGGAGCATTTGCTCTGATCCCTATGGTTGTTGCTTTAATTGGAGGAGCTTTAGCAACAGTCTACACCTTTCCAAAGAAAGTAATGAGTTCTCTGCAGCACTTTGTTGCAGGTATTGTTGTTGCGGCTGTCGCAACAGAACTTCTCCCAAAAATCTTAGGTCATGGCTCTCCTATTTCAATCGGAGTCGGATTTGTTTTAGGTGCATTAGCCATGCTTGGTGTGCATGAGTTGGCTCACTACTTAGCAAAAAAAGGTTCGACAGCCAAATTACCTATGGGTTTGATCATCGGGTCAGGCTTAGACCTTTTTCTAGATGGACTTTTAATTGGAGTCTCTTTTCTTGCTGGAATGTCTGGAGGCGTATTAATTGCCGTATCTCTAAGTTTATGCGCTTTTTTTCTCGTGCTTACTTTGTCCTTGACGCTTGCAAAATCAGAGTTTCATAAGAAGCACCAGTATAGCCTGATCATTCTGACAACAATCCTTCTTCCGATAGGAGCATTAGTTGGTAGCACAGTCGTTTCACATTTACCTTCACAGGTCATGACAGAAACGCTTGCTTTTGGAGTGGCAGCTCTGCTCTTTTTGGGAGTTGAAGAGCTTCTGGTTGAAGCTCATAAGACTCATGATACCTTTTGGGTTTCTAGTTGTTTTTTCTTAGGATTTTTAGTGATCGTTATTTTTCAAAATTTTTCATAAGAAAATGATTGCTTAAATAACAAAGCGTTTTTTATTGAAAAAAGAATAGGTCTAATTTTCGGAGGATAAGACGTCCATGGCACTCAAAGACACCATGAAAAAAATGCATGTTTTGCTTGAAGAGCTTTCTAGTGATCTCAAAAAAGCAGAAAGGGGAATAAAAGCTGCTTCACAACGTGTACGTACGGGGACAATTAAGCTTGCAAAGCTATCAAAACAATATCGAAAAGAATCGATGAATGCGGAGAGAGGAGACAGGAAAAAGGCCAAGAAGAAAGTAACTCGAAAAAAAGCCAAAACCACTAGGAAAAAAGCCTCACCAAAGAATACGAAAACCACTCGTCGGAAAAAAAAGCGTTAGGTATCATATGCCTCTCGAATAAGAGAGGCATTATTTGAAAAAAACATTTGAACTTACTATTACGGATTACTCCAAAAAAGGGCATGGTCTAGCGCTTGTAAAGCGTGCTGAAAACCAGGCTCCTGTTAAAGTTGAAGTCGTTTCAACGGTTATTGGAGACCAGCTAGAAGTGTCTTTAGGGAAAAGAAAGAAAGGGGCTTACCAAGGAGAACTTTTAAAGCTGATTCATGCTTCAAATAAGCGAACAGAGCCTCATTGTGAACATACAGGTGTCTGTGGTGGCTGCAGCTGGCAACAACTTAGCTATGAAGCTGAGCTGGAATATAAAGAGCAAAAAGTCCGCTCCCTTTTTTCTTCCTATTTAGATGCAGCAACCTTCCATTCAATTGTTCCCTGTGAAGACCCTTGGCACTACCGCAATAAAATGGAGTTTTCATTCTCCGAAAACAAAAATGGAGAAAAATTTCTTGGTCTTATCATTGCGCGCTCCCGTGGTAGAGTTCTTAACTTAAACAGCTGCCATTTGACTGCACCTTGGTTTATAAAAGCTCTCCATGCAACTAAGGGCTGGTGGGAATCTCGCGCATTAAAAGCTTTTCATCCTCCATCAGGGACGGGGTCTTTGCGGACTCTTACGTTAAGAGAAGGGAAGAGAACTGGTGAAAAAATGATCTTTCTAACTGTATCAGGAAACCATGATTACTTTGTGAAACGGTCTGATTTAACAGCATTCAAAGAAGCTATCCTAACAGCACTTCCCGAAGAAAATCCCAGCATCTTTCTTCGGATTCATCAAGCAGAAAAAGGGCGCCCCACAACCTTTTATGAAATGCACCTACATGGGCCAGAGGCTTTGCATGAAATCCTCCATATTCGAGATCAAGAATTTCATTTTAACATCAGTCCTTCTTCTTTTTTTCAGCCTAATACCTTTCAAGCAGAGAAGCTGTATGAGAGAGCTTTGGATCTAGTTAACCCTGATCCTTCCATGCGTGTTTATGATCTTTATGCAGGATGTGGGTCACTTGGAATGGTCTTTGCTCCCTTTGTTAAAAAAGTCATGGGGATTGAGCTATGTGCTTATGCAGTTTGTGATGCTGAAACAAATATCCAGAAGAATAAGCTCTCAAATATGAAGATGATTCGAGGTGATGTTGGAGCTATTCTTTCAGAATTTCAATTAACAGCTGATCTCGCTATTGTTGACCCTCCTCGTTCGGGACTTGATCCCTCAGCACTCAAACATCTGATTCGTCTCAATCCTCAAAAAATTCTTTACGTTTCGTGTAATCCTATGACGCAGTGTGAAAATATCTTTGAATTGACCAAGGTAGGGTATCAATTGACTCAAATCCAACCTGTTGATCAGTTTCCCCATACCCCCCATATTGAAAACATTTGCTTTCTAGAGCAGGCCGTTAAATAAACTCAATTTTATTTAACGGCCTGCTCTAGAAAAATAACCAATACATTAGATATAATGAGGAAAATGTTTTAGAAATTTTTTAACGAAGGACTCTCATGAAAAAAGGTTTACTCTTTTCACTTCCATTGCTCGCATCTGCGTCTCTTTTTGCAGATGAAGCTGCGCCTGCTCGCGGTGGCCAAAGCATGTATCAAACGCTCATTATGATCGGTATTGCACTTGTATTCTTTTACCTGATCCTTTGGCGTCCAGAGCAAAAAAGGCGTAAAAAAATGAATGATTTGCGTACCAATCTCTCAAAAGGAGATCGTGTAACAGCAATGGGGATCGTTGGAACTGTTGCCCAAATTAAGGATACAACCATCATTTTGAAAATGGTTGATGGTGCGAAAATTGAAGTTTTAAAAGCTGCGATTTCTGAAGTGCAGCCAGGATCTTCTGCAGAAGGTAAGCAAGTTGATATTTCTTCAGCGGAGACAAACGGAGCAGATTCGTAAATTTCTTAGAGCTCAACAACTACTGTTGGGCTCTCACTTTTCCAAATAATGCGGTTAAAGTCATATTGATGCTCTCAACAAGAGCGCGAAAATCTTGTGCTTTTTCGCAACTTGAGATAAGAGGGTTTCTTCTATCTCCAGCGACATAAAAGCTCGGATCGAGTTGGCTAAAAGCATTTAAATAAGCGATTAAATCTTTTGCAAAATATCTGAACCCACGCCCAGTTGTCATTTGTTCTGTATAGGGATTGATTCCTGGGGTACTATCAAGACGAATTGCATTGAGAAGGTTACTAAAGAACTGTTCCACTAATTTTTGACGCGCTTGCTGAATCTGCCTAATCTCTCGGATGACTTGTTGAGCTTCTTTTAACTCTCTAATACTCATGCCTGTTCCTTTCATAGTTAGGCGATTTGCTATGAGACCAAGTTCTTGTAATTCTTGTTGATAACGGTCGATTTGTGTGATGTCTCCTCCATTTATATTCAAAAATCCCTGAAGACGATCAATAAAATCAAGGAAACCATTTTCGTTGTAAATGATCGCATTAAACCCACTGTGAATTGAAGCCTTTGCTTTTGAATTAGACATAGCGACAATATGATCTGTTTTTTGTTGTACCGATTTAGGAAGTCTTTCTGGGTGCAGTAAAGCCTCTTGGTTGAAAGTTAAAACTTCTCTTTGCCCTGAATTAAGGCCTCGAATATAAACAGGTTGATTTCCAATTCCTCGAAGCAGAGTACCTAGCGTCCTTGTGATGTTTTGAGCAACTTCATTAAGGGGGTTTTCTTTTAATGGAGAAACGGAAATAGGAGTAACAGTTGGCACTTCAAGTTCCGAATCATTAAGAGTAATGATTTCAGATTGGATCTCCTCGAGTTCTTTCATTACCCGCTCTTTTTCAGCTCGGTGTAAGTCGACCTCTCTTTCGAGACGAGTGAGTTCATGTGTTCTGCGGTCAATTTCGCTTAGTAGAGTTTCTGCCGAAATAGACCCTGTTTTGATGCCAAGGCTTTCAGCAACTTGCTCGATTGTTTTTTTAGCCACTAATGAAGTTTCAAGCAGGCCTCTATTATCTTCTATTAATCTTTCAGTCCCTTCTAAAACTCTTTTGCTGGTTCCCGATAAGTCATGTGAATCAAACTGAACATCTAAAATGACAGCAAGTTTTCTAAGAATAGCCCAAAGTTCTCTATTTTCAACGCGAAGAGCCAGAGCTTCTTCTCTTAACTCTCTAATCTCTCTGTCTTGTTCTTTAACTCTTAGTTTTAATTGCGCATTTTCTTCTTCGAGCTCTTTAATACGCGCATCACGTTCAATAAGGGTCTCTTCAAGATTAGAAATTTGGCTAGAAAGTTCAGCTTCTGCTCTTTTTCCTTGCTTTGTTATTTTATCAATATAATGCTGAGCGTATAAGAGCTGTTCGTCAAACTCTTTTTGTTTACTTTCTAATAAGGCATTTAACCTAGTAACCTCTTTCTGAGAACCTTCAAGATGCTCCAATGCCTCTTCTTTTAAATTTCGTTGTTTGATCGATTCCTTATAGTCGGCGTCAAGTGCAACCTCTAGTTCTCCAATGAAGCTTTCAAGCTGAGTGATTTGTCCATCACGATCCTTGACGACGCGCTCAAGGCCTTCAATCTGTTTGTTGCGCTTAACAATTTCTGAATTTTCACTAATAAGAGCTTCTTTCTGCCCTTCAATCTCTTGTTCGAGTCCTGAAACCTTTGTGCGTAGTCTTTCAACAGTACCTTCAAGAGAAGTATTTCTAGTTTCTGCTTTTTGCCAATCTGAAAACAGCTCATCTCTTGCTTCGGTTATAGCTTGCAGCTCATCTCTTGATTTGAGTTGTTCAGATAAAAGACGGCTTTTTTCAAGACGTAGGCGTTCAACTTCAGCATGACCTTGCTTCATGGAGTGGTCGAGTTCTCGTATACGATCTTCATGCTGACGCGCTTGGTCACGTAAAGCATTCTGATGAATGACATCTAACTCCTCTACTCTTGTTAAATGTTGAAGTCGGGCATCTTCTAGTTGCTGTTGCAGTTCTTCCATTTCTTCAGAAAGGCGACTGTTTTCCATGAGTAAGTGATCGATTCTTATGCCAATATGCTTTCCTGGAAAATTCGACTCATCCATTTCTTCTGCAAGAGAAGGGCTCACGCTAGACATTTTATCTTGAGCATCTCGAAGAATGTTTGCTAATGCCCTTGAACGCTCTTGAAGATGCTCTGCTTTTTCAGTTTCCAGTTTTAATAATCCTTGAACTTCATCTCGTGCGAATTCAGCGTCTGAGCTTTTTTGAATCCATTCTTTAGCTGTTTTTTTCCAATAAGTTGCTTGGTTTTGTAATTGACGTATTTCGGAGACAAGTTCTGCTTTTGTTCGATTATAGCTTCTTTCAAGCTCTTGAAAGGCTTCGTCGTATCGCTCTTGCTGCTCTTTTAATTTGAGTGCCAGATTACTACCATTTTCAGCTTTTAGTTGCTCGATACGTTTTTCATGCTCAAGTCGTAAATCTTCAATGTCTTCCTGGTGTGTTACTTGTGCTATTTTCAGCTGACGCTGAGCTTCTAAAGTTTCGCCTTTTGCCCCACTGACTTCGAGAGCTTGACCAGTTAAAACCGTGCCTAGACGAGCGACTTCTTTGTTTGCTGTATCAAGTAAAAGTTCGAACTCTTTGACTCTATCTTGAGCTTGATCAAATTGACGCTGAAGCTCGAGCATGGCTAGGCGATGCTTATCTTTTTCTTGAGAAAGTTCTAATTTCAGTGCTTCAGCTTGCTTGCGGGCCTCTTCATAAAGGGGAGTTAAACGCTTAACTTCTGAGGAGAGTTCACCTTCGGAAAGGCGAGCGGCTTGAAGTTCTTTATCAAGGCGAACGGCGTTTCTTTCTGCACCTTCAGCGCGAGATGTTAGCTCTTTTAAAGCAAGAACATGCTTTGATGCTTGGCTTTCAAGCGCTAAACGACGCTCTTCAGCTAACTTACTTGCAGCTTCAACTTGGGAAGACAGGTCTTTTTTTACTCTGAGCAATTCTTCAGCGTGTTCTTGAGCTTGAGATTCTAAAAGCTGCTCAAAGCGCTCTGCTTTTTCGGTTGCATCGTTAAGTTGCGATCCAAGATCTTTGACTTGCAATTCTAAGCGTTCAAGATGGGCTGCGAACTTTTCTGCTAACTGGGTTTCTGATCTTTTATAGCTCTGTTCAAGTTTTTGTAAGGCATCGTCATACCTTGCTTGTTGTTCTTTTAATTTAAGAGCTAGGTCATCGCTATGTTCAGATTTGAGTCGACGGATTGTTTCTTCATTCTGTAGTTGAAGTTTTTCTGTAGCAGCGTCATGTTCATTTCTTAGATCTTCAAGGTCACTTTCGTGTACAGCTTGTGCTAATCGAAGCTGGCGCTGAGCTTCTGATGCTTCATCTTTTGCTCGGCTTAAGTCGAGACCTTGAGCTTGTAAAAGCTCTTCAAGACGAGCTACGTCTTTGTTTGCTTTTTCAAGAAGAGGTTCAAGCTCTCTCACTCTATCTTGAGCTTGATTAAAGCGCAGTTGCAGATCTTGCATAGCTAAGTGATGCGTCTCTTTTTCTTGAGAGAGTTCTAAACGCAGTGCTCCAGCTTGCTTGTGAGCCTCTTCATAAAGGGGAGTTAAACGCTTAACTTCTGAAGAGAGGTTGCCTTCAGAAAGGCGAACTTTCTCAAGTTCTTGTCCAAGACGATGGGCTTCTTTTTCTGCGTCTTCAGCACGAGAGGTCAGTGTTTTTATAGCAAGTGCATGCTTTGATGCTTGGTCTTCAAGAGCTAAACGACGCGTTTCAGCTAACTGATTTGCAGCTTCAAGTCTTGAGGAAAGACGTTCTTTTTCTAAATTGACATCGCGTAATTGATCTCTGAGTGAAAGAACTTCTTGCTGAGATTGTTGATATAAGCCTCCTGCTAAAACAAAAAGAACAGTCATTTTTTTAAGCTGCTCTGTACGCTCTGCAAGGTTTTGAGTTAGAGACTCGTTTTGACTTTGAAGCTGTGCATACTCATGTTTTAGACTTTCTAGAGTTGTCTGAGAATGTTGATAGAGTCCAGCTGTACCTAAAAATAGGGTAAATGCTTGCTGCAGCTGATGAGTGCGCTCTTGTAAGTCTCGAGACAGCGTTGTATTTTCTCGCTGAAGTTCGTCATAACTTTCAAGAGCTCCTTGTAAAGTCTCTTCAGTTAGCTGGAGGTCTTCTGACTTTTCTCTAAGCTGCTTTTGCAGTGATGTGCCCCATTGGCTTGCAGCGGAGAGAAGAAGCGTCAGAGCAACTTTATCCTTATTTGCTTGAGTTAAGTCTTGGCGCAGCGTGTGAATTTCCTGTTGTTGTCGACGCAGTTGCTCGTTTTGTGCTAAGAGCGTGGGATCCAAATCTGGAAGGGAGTCAATTCTATCTGCAGTCAGTTTTAACCCATGGTCAAGTGCCGCGATTTGAACAGTTGGAGGAGTGGAGCCACTAGCTTTTAGATCTCGAATTTCTCTGCGTAAGTCTCGAATTTCATTTCTGAGTTCTTCGATGATTTCGTCGCGAGGACGAAGACTTTCGGGTCTGTGTTGATGTTCACAGCAGTGCTGGTGGTGCAAGGGAGGAGAGCTGCCTGTGATGCGGGAGGGTCTGAGAGGTTCTTCTTGCTCTTCTTCCAAATCGGTATCTGGAAAAAGACCATCAAAAGCTTCTTGGGTTTTTTTGACGATTTCATCAATGGGCTCGTCTAAATCAGAAGAGTCAGTTTCTTCGAGTTCATCTTTTTTATAGATCGTGACCCATCTGTCTGAACTCTTTTCTCGGATAGCTACACTGCCGTCGTTTCTGACACTGATTTGGACATGGACAGTCGTTGCAAAACGTTTATGTGGAATGACTTCGTGAACTTTCTGCTGAAAATGGTCTGTTTTCATCAGTTTAGCCACATCCGGAGAGATTCCCTGATGGTAGTGCCGATGAGCACTTTGATCTCTCTGTTTGAATCCAACCCGTTGAGAATTAACGGCTATGTCAGATGATAATACTGAGGGTTCTACAGCAGTAGACATGAGCTTACCTCAAATTTGCTCTTACTTTTGCACCAATAGTTTATTAATTATATCACACAAATAGTTAAAAATATGTAATATAAAAAATTTTAATTTTACAATTTATTATTAACAAAATTAATTTTAAATATTTGTTTTTTAGGAGTTTAAGAAAAGATTGCAGTCTGAGGAAAGAGTCGGTAGGATAGTGACTTTTTGGAGGTCAGCGTGGATTCAGGCCATTTTCTAGAGCAGTTTTTGACAGCCAAGTTCATTGCAACAGTAGTTTTGGTGGTCCTTCTCATGGGGATCCGCTATGGGGTGGCGCGCTATATTCGACGGGCTCGACGAGACTGGACCTCTCAGCAGAGACTCAGGTGGATTGGGACAAGTCGCATTTTCTTCTCGATCATTGCTTTGCTTGGGGTGATTTACCTTTGGGGAGAGACAATTCAGGGATTTGCAGTCTCCGTTTTTGCCATTGCATTTGCCATTGTATTTTCGGTCAAAGAACTCTGTATGTGTTTTAATGGTTCTCTGGTCCGTTTCCGTGGAAAATTTTTTGATGTGGGGGATCGCATTCAAATTGGAAAGATTCGTGGTGATGTGATTGAAACAACTTTACTTTCCACAACTGTTCAAGAAATAGGAACGGGACCAGCAAATCACATGTATACAGGGCGTACGATCTCCTTCGCAAACAATCTTTTTTTAACGGAACCTGTGCGAAATGAATCATTTTTGGAAAACTTTTATATGCTCCATATTGAAGTTCCAGTTTATCTAGCTGAAGGTTGGCAAGAAGCCAAAAAACTTTTGCTCAAGGTTGCACAGGAAGAAGTGATGCCATTTTTAACTCAGGCGAAAAGAAGTATGCGAAGACTTGAGCGGCGGTTAGGTCTTGAAATGCCTTCAGTTGAACCGCACGTTACGATGCAAATGAGTGCTCCCGATGTTGTGACACTCCACTTGCGCATGGCATCTCCTTCACACCTTAAAGAAAGGCTTGAGCAGGTTATTTTAAGTCGTTACTTAGAGCAACGCGCTACTTCTCTACCGCATGTTTTGACAGCTTCTCAAGAACGGCATTCGACCGTTTCAGGAACTCAGGAAAATGTGTAGGTTCAAGCTCTTTTTGAGAGAGTAAAGACAACTCATAAAGCTGCAGAGCCATTTCTTTTGCAAGCTCCGGATCTTTATCTCCTAACTTTGTCATGGATTGAATCAGAGGGCTATTTGTGTTGACGACAAAGGTTCGTTTTTCACCAATTTCACTGGGGATTTCTTGCCCAGAAAGGGAAAGGTAATCGCGCATGCGTCGGCTATCTTCATGAATGACAATAAAGGCAGGCACGGAGTCGCTTGACAAACTTTTTGCTTCGACTTCAACAGTACTCTTATCTAGTTGAGTGCGGATGAAGTCAGCAATTTTTGATGATTCAGTTTTCCCTGCAGCATCGAGAACATTTTTTTCTCGATCTTTGTCGAGAATCGCCTCTTCTAACGCACCATCTAAACGTTGAAACTTCACGGGAGTTAGTTTGTCTTCTAAGAAACTCATAAGGGGAGTGTCTAAGTGGGAAGGGGCATATAAGATTTCCAAACCTTTTTCTTTATACATGTCAAAAAAGTGAGAAAGGTTTTTGTCGTCGTGGTGATAAAAGACTTTATTTTCTGCTTTTTCTTTATTGCGCTCGAGGTATTCCTCAACGGTTGTCCATGTATCATCAGATGTTTTCCAGATGAGGCAAGGCTTAATTTTTTCATAGAATTTTTCATCACGCAAAATGCCAAGCTTGACAATGAGTTCAATATCAGACCAGCGACTGACAAAATCATCGCGATTGGTTTGGTAAAGAGAAAGCAGTTTGTCGGCGACTTTTTTAGAAATATGACTACTCAATTGCCGCACTGTACGATCTGCTTGTAGGTTACTTCGCGAAACATTGAGAGGGATGTCAGGACTATCAACAACGCCGCGCAGAATGCTAAAGTGTTCGGGAATCACTTCTTTACAGTGGTCGGAAACAAAGACGCGGTTGCAGTATAGGTGGATCGATGACTGCTCATGGTCAAAACGCTTGCTGAGTTTGGGAAAATAGAGGATTCCCTGGAGATGAAAGGGGTAATCAACATTGAGATGGATCCAAAAAATAGGATCAGGTTCAAAGGGGTAGAGCATATGATAGAAATCAATGTAGTCTTGATCGGTGCATTCAGATGCAGGCTTAATCCAAAGGGGTTCCTTATCATTGATTTGATTTCCATCAAGGAAAATTGGATAGGGGAGGAAACGGCAGTGCTTAAGGAGAATTTCACGGATATGCGCGGCATCGGCAAACTCTTCTGCATCTTTCGCAAGATGAAGGGTAATCATCGTTCCGCGTGACTCTCTTTTCCCTGCTTCAAGAGTGTATTCTGGAGAACCGTCGCAGGACCAAAAAGCAGGCTTTGCCTTTTCTTCGTAAGAAAGCGTATCGATATCAACACGATCACTCACCATAAAAGCCGAGTAAAACCCTAAGCCAAAGTGACCAATAATCTGTTGGGTTTCTTCTTCAGACTGATACTTTTCAACAAACTCTTCAGCTCCAGAAAACGCAAGTTGAGCAATATATTTTTCAACCTCTTCTGCTGTCATTCCAATGCCGGTATCGGTAATCGTCAGCGTTTTTGCTTCTTTGTCTATCGTGATATCAATGCGGAACTCTTCATCAGTTGCGTTTGTTTTTCCTTGATCGCGCAGGATCTTCATTTTACTGATTGCATCACAGCTATTGGAAACAAGTTCGCGTAAAAAAATGTCTTTGTCTGTGTAAAGCCATTTTTTGATGATAGGTAGGATATTTTCGCTATGGATTTGCAACTTTTTTTGACTCATGAGAGGTCCTTTTTTTATCTAGTTTGAAGGTCGATTATAACGGATCCCAGAGTAGTTGAAAAGCCCAGTGAGTTATACTTAAGGGTATAATTCTAATTATTATGTAGGAGATGATAAATGCTCAGTGCATCTGTTTGCTCTAAAATAATAAGAACAACAGCGATAGGGCAGAGATAGCGAACAGTAAAACGCCAAGGACGGTAAAGCCAACCAAGTGTGCTTCCTTGCTCAAACTCAGCAAAAACCTCATCTTTTTCCATGAAGTAGCCAATGAAGAGAGTTGTGAGAAGACCCGCTATGGGCATCATCCAACTGGCTGAGATGTAGTTCATCGTATTGAAAAAGTCTTTTCCATAGATAATTTTCCAATTTGGGAAAAGCGCACTCGACCCAGACAAGGCAGAAGGGATCCCTAAAGCAAAAGTTGCTATAGCGGTAGAAATTAGCGCTTTTTTGCGTGTCCAAGAAAAGATTTCTGTCAAATTGGAAACAATCACTTCAAAAAGAGAAATTGAAGAGGTGAGGGCTGTGAAGACAAGCAGGAGAAAAAAAGCAGTCGAAATGACAAGGCTTCCAGGAAGTTTTGCAAAAAGGATCGGCATTGTTTGAAAAACAAGGCCTGGACCACCTTCAGGAGGAAAGTGGAAAGTAAAAACGATGGGAAAGATCATCATAGCTGCCATCAATGAGACAATAAGAGTCATCGTTGCAACGATAAAACCCGTTTTAGGAAGATTTGCATGGGGCCTTAAGTAGCTGCCATATGTCAAAATAATTCCAAGTCCCACACTCAGAGTGAAAAAGGACATACCGAGTGCATTTAAGACTGCTGATGGTGTGAGTTTTGCAAAGTTAGGGTACAGAACAAAGCGAGCGGCTTTAGCAAACCCTGGCATGGTAAAGCCATAAATAAAGAGGCCAATGAGAATAAAGAGAAGAGCAGGAGTCAATATACGGCTCCAGTACTCAATGCCTTTTCGAATGCCTCGGTAAACCACGCCGACATTAAGCAAGATGAAGATAATAAGCCAAAATAGATTAATATCTGTTGAAGTGTAGACAATATCAAACGTATCGTGAATTTCAGTTGGAGTTTTTCCTAATGTAAATTGGTTGAGAGACATCAAGGTATAATTGAGACACCATCCTGAAACAACGCAGTAGAAGGAGAGAATGATGAAACATGTGATCAGGTTGAGCCACCCGATGGCTTTCCAGTTGTTTGATTTTTTTGAGAGAGTTTTATAGGCGTAGATAGAGCTGCGTTGTGCACGTCTTCCAATCACAAGTTCAGCAATGAAGATCGGAACACCGATAAAGAAAGTGAAAAGAATATAGAGCAGAACAAAAGCTCCTCCGCCATTATCTCCTGCAATGTAAGGAAAACGCCAAAGACTGCCGAGTCCAATAGCAGACCCTGCAGCAGCCATGATAAAGCCAAACCCTGAAGCCCAATGTTCTCGTTGTGTTTTCATAAAATAATTTTAAAGGATTGGTATAGGCTCTGTCACGTATAAAGATTGGTTTTTTAGTCAAAACAAGGAATTTTATAATGAGAATGGAATGCGGTTTATGTTAATATCCTTCTCAAAAACTTATAATTGGAGGAAATGGTGGTTTCAATAGAAGAGCGAAACTTTTTTTGTAACCCTATGGTTGCACAGACATTTTTTTTCGACAGCCAATTTACACAATGTGCAAAATCTTGGCTCAATTTAAGTGAACATATTTGTTCTATTCCTGGGCAACCTTCTTTTAAACATAACTATCAACAGATCTTTCAAGTATCCCCAACTCTGACCAAAGTTCAGCAAGTGTTCATTTGGGTTATTTTAGCGGCAGTGACGTATTATAGTGCTGCAATCGGGATTGCTTTAGGTGTTGCCATATCCATTCCTAAACTAGCACATAGGGGAGCTGTGTCTGTTTCTCACCTTCAAGGGTTAAAGAATCAACCTCTTTTATGCTCCCATGAAGGAAGTGCTGTTTCATGTACTTATCCTGGAGGTCGAGTGGGCCACAATATCTGTGACTGGACGTATCAAAAAGACTTCACGATGATTTTTGATGGGGTGGGCCATAAGGATGAAAGACTTGTTAAAGAAGAGCATCCTCTCTATTTGCATATGGCTCAATCTTTTGAAAAGTTTTTAAGTGGTTTCAACTATAACCAAGAAAAAGTCTCTGACACGCTTAAAAAAGAGGCAGATGCTGAAGTAGAAAAACTACATCAAATGATGCATCAAAAACATAAGGATTATGAGCTGCGCGCTTTGCAAGCAGCAGCGCAGATAAAAAAGTTTAAACAAGAGCTAACTGGAAAAACGTCCATCTCCGAGACACAGGTTCATGAAATTGTGAATCAAGTCAACATTGAAAAAGTCGGATCATTCTGTGAGATTCTACATCATGCAACGCCAAGGGATCCAGGATTGGAAGCTCTTACCTTATGCTATGAGTCTCTGAGAAAACTCTTAAACTCTGATAAGAAATCTGCTGAAGAAGTTACCCACTTTCAAACAAGCTTTGAAGCATTAATGATAGGAAGGGATCCTTCTTTCAAACAAGCTAAAATCGACTTTTTTGCCTGGTTAAAGCACAAGGAAGAATCTTTAGGACGTTCAGGACCTGCATTTGGCGTTGCTCATGTCTTTCAAGATAAAACAGAGCAAAGGTATCTTTATACAAGCCATGTTGCAGATATTAGCTTCTTGATCATTAAGCCTCCTGAAGGAGCGAGTGAAGTTACGTTATCTGATGTTCAAGAAAAGCATTGCGAGTGGATTTCTGAAAGTGCAGATTCATCTGGTCTAGGCTCTGGAGTGAGATATTCGGGTGAAAGTCAAATGAGGCCTGTTCCAAAAGGAAGTTTAATCTACAGTTTCACTGATGGAGTGGGAGAGTTTCTATCGAGAGGAGAAATTCTTGAGGTGATTCGAGCAGATCCTAAAAATATTCAAGATCTAGCGTTTAAGCTCGAGCGCAAAATTAGGGATGAAAGTCATCATAAAATCCATTTTAATGATAAAGAAGATGAGAGCCGACAAAGGGCTTGTAACATAAAGCGCTTTTGCAAAAAACTTGATCCCTCGGGACTTGATACAGGATGCGTAGATGACTTTGCAGTCACCTGTAAGAAAGTGTGTTAACGTCTTTTTAGCGCTCTAGCTCAGAGAGTCTACCTTTTTTTCGATCGATCTGCTAAGAAGAAGTAGAGGTGAGATATGATCGGACAGACGCCGCAAGAGCCCCCTTCTCAGCAGCCCCCCCAAGCACCAGAGTGGACCATTCCCGACTGGGTGCGTGAAACGATTCAATGGGTTGATGTAAATCTCAATTGGTTAGATCTAATTACTTTTGTCTTAGGAGCTTTACTTTTACTTCTTTGCTTTCTTTTCATTCTTCGAAAGAAACAAAAAAAACACGAAAAAGACCTGACGAAGCTAGCTGTTGAGTACGAGAAAGGGCTAGATGAGATGAAAACAATCCATATGCAGGAAATTCATCGAGCAGAAGAGCGTGTTAAGGAGTTTAAAAAGCAGCTATCAATAGTAGAAGCAGATTATGAAAAGACAGTAAGCAAGCTAGAAAAGAACTACGAACAAGAGCTGATCCAAATTCAAACCAGTCATTCTAAAAGAGTTCAATCGATTGAAAAAGGGCACTCTGAAGCAATAGCAAATACCGATATTAGTGTTTTTGAACTGAAAAAAGAGATTGGTCGGCTTCGCAAAAAACAACTAAATGAGGTAAACCAGTTTCAGTCAGAGATCAAAACACTAAAAGAACAGATTAAAGGCCTCCATGAGAACCACGCAAAAGAAATTGAATTATCTGAGATGGAGATAGCTGATCTTCGTAAGCAAATTAATGCCCTCATTTACAAGGTCTAAATGTTAGAGTTGGTTTTCTTTGGAACGCTTTCTTTTATCGTCGTAGGGATCCTCCTATCAAGTATGATCTTATATGCTAAACGGCGTCTTATTTCAACAAAACCCTGTCGTATTGGAATCAACCAAACTGATGACCTTGCTAAGTTTGTAGAAGGGGGTAAAACCCTTCTTGTGACTTTAGCAGATAATGGAATTGCTCTTCCTTCTCCCTGTGGGGGAAAGGCAACATGTAAGCAATGCAAGGTTCAGGTGCTTCAAGGTGGGGGAGATATATTAGAAACAGATCGGGCTTCATTTTCTCCAAGACAACTCAGAGAGGGATGGCGACTTTCTTGTCAGTGCAAAGTAAAAAGTGACTTAGAAATTAAGATTCCTGAAAGCCTATTGACGCTCCGTGAGTTTACGGGAAAAGTTGTTTCTAACCAAAATGTTGCGACATTTATTAAAGAGCTCGTAGTAGAAATTCCAGAAAGTGAAGAAATGCATTATATCCCAGGTGATTATTTGCAGTTCCACGTTCCTGGTTTTCAGACAAATACGCAAGAGTGGAAACAGACAATTGATGAGCAATACTACGCTGACTGGGAGAAATTTCATCTTTTTGGGCATTCAATCGCATTTAAGGAAAGTGGAGAAGAAGTGATTCGTGCCTATTCTATGGCTTCCTATCCTGCTGAAAAGAATCGTCTTAAGTTTAATGTACGGATTGCAACCCCACCATTTGTAAAAGGTAAAATAGCTAAGGATATCCCATGGGGAATTTGCTCCTCTTATATTTTTCAGCTAAGTGAAGGAGATGCTGTTAAAATTTCAGGGCCTTTTGGAGAGTCACATATGATTGATGACGAACGAGAACTCGTCTTTTTAATTGGTGGTGCAGGCTCCTCTTTTGGAAGGAGCCATATCCTCGACCTTTTTAAGGAAAAGCAAACAAAACGAAAGGTTACCCTCTGGTATGGAGCTCGCTCATTAAAAGAGAATATCTACCAGGAAGAATATGAAGCACTTGAAAAAGAATTCGAAAACTTTTACTATGAGCTTGTTCTTTCTGAACCGGCTGAAAAAGACCTATCACAAGGTTGGCCGAAAGATGACCCCCGGAAAACAAATTATTTGTTCAAAGCTTTTGAGGAAGGTCAACTTAAAGAAATGGAAGAACCGGAAAATTGCCTTTATTACGTTTGTGGGCCTCCGCTTCACAATAGTAGTGTGATCAGCTTACTTGATGATTATGGCGTTCCGATGGAAAACATTATTTTGGATGACTTTGGCTCATGAAAATACTCGTTGCACAGCTCAACCCTACTGTAGGGGACTTAGATAAAAATACACAAAAGATCTTAGAGAGCATGGACCATGCTCGTGAAAAAGGTGCTGATATTGTACTATGCCCTGAGCTCTCCATTTGTGGTTACCCTCCTGAAGACCTGGTTTATCACCGTTCCTTCATTGACTCAATGGAACTTCACCTTGAACGTATTGCAAAAGCTTCTCAAGGGTTGATGGTTCTTGTGGGACTAGCACGGCGTACGGTCATCGAAGGAGAAAAACATCTCCATAATAGTGCAGCAATTATACATAACGGGCATGTTCTTGGGTTCCAAGATAAATGGCTTTTGCCGACGTATGATGTGTTTGATGAGAGGCGTTACTTTGAGCCAGGTCATGGGACACGTGTTTGGGAAATTAATGGAAAAAAAATTGGAGTCATCATCTGTGAAGACATTTGGCAGCATGCAGGATATGTCGATTATACCCGTTATGCACGCGACCCTGTATTAGCACTTGAGCCTCTTAAACCAGATGTCCTTCTCAATTTATCTGCTTCTCCTTACCAGTTTCAAAAACCGGATATTCGTGTTGATGTCTGTGCAAAAGCTGCAAAAACCTTAGGCTGTCCAGTAATTCTCTGCTGTCAAGCAGGAGCAAATGGACAGATCATCTTTGATGGGTATAGTGTCCATGTCAATGAAGAAGGAAAACTCTGCCATCTAGGAAAAGGGTTTGATGAAGATGAAATGCTAGTCGATTTAGAGGCTGATATTTGTCCTTGTCCTTTTCAATATGACACCATAGGGAACCTACTTGATGCTCTTGCATTAGGTGTGAAAGATTACTTTGCTAAATTTGGGTTTAGTAAGGCCTGTTTGGGGCTTTCTGGTGGAATCGACTCTGCTCTTGTTGCATACATAGCAGCAAAAGCACTTGGAAAAGAAAATGTTCTTGGGATTAGTATGCCCTCTCGCTATACCCGTGAGGGGAGTCGCAATGATGCAAAGGTCTTAGCTGAAAAGCTTGGGATCCAATATAAAGAGATCCCAATTGAAGGGCCCTTTAGTGAGTTTTTAAACTTGCTTCAGCCTCATTTTGAAGGGAAAGAATCAGATATTACAGAAGAAAACCTTCAAGCTAGGATTCGTGGAATCATTTTAATGGCGATGTCGAATAAACATGGATACATTGTTCTCAGTACAGGAAACAAAAGTGAAGTGGCCCTTGGGTATGCAACACTTTATGGAGATATGTGTGGTGGACTGGGTGTCATTGCTGATGTAACAAAGACAAAAGTTTATGATCTCTGTCGCTACATCAATAAAGTGGAAGGCAAAGAAACAATTCTCGAATCGATTATTGAAAGACCTCCTTCAGCAGAATTGCGTCCAGATCAAATTGACCTTGATTCTTTACCTGAATATGGCGTCATCGACAATGTCTTGGAAGGGTATGTCGAAAACTATCTTTCGATCGATGAAATCTCAGAAAAATATGAGATTCCTCAGGAGCTTATTTTAGATCTTGTCCAGCGAATTCATGCTGCTGAATATAAGAGACGGCAAGGACCACCAATCCTGCGCGTCTCTAAAAAGTCTTTTGGTGTTGGACGTCGTTATCCAATCGTTCAGAACTGGCTTTAAACCATGTGAAGGTCTGAAAAGGGAAGCTTTTGCAAAAAAAGCTCCGTCAAGCTTGCTAATTTATTTCCAGCAAGAGTAATTCCCTGACCCGCTATAGATTCTTTAAACATGTGGAAGAATGAGTTCCCAGCAAGTAGTCCAGAGAAGATTGAGATCGACATATCATCAAGAAGCGTGCGACCCAAATAAAAATTAATCGCTGCCAAACTAAACATGACCTTAGGTCCTGCAAAATTATCATCAACAGTGCGCCCAAGAAGCTCTCTATGTTGCAAAGATTTGATTTCAACTGGAAAAGGTGCTGACGAAGCAAGTGCACCAAGGCCAACGCCAGCTAGGAAAAGCATAGGACTTGTGTAGAAATTGTAGACACATCCGACAATAAAGAAAGCTTGTCCAATTTGATCAGCGTTTTCTCTAACTTTGTTAACAAGCTGCTTTAAGCTTTCATTACCTGTTGCAGCTTCATCAATTTTTCCTATAGAGTAAGTTTCCAAAGTGCCAATGATATTTCCGACAGTGCCGACAACCTCACCAACAAATTGTGCGAACCTCTGACTAGGGGGGAAAGCCCCAAAATTCACTTCTGATGACATAGCAAACCTCAATTCATAAACCAAATTTTTTATGGAAAGAGTTTACCACGGGAGTAAATAAAAGCGCATAACAAAAAAAAATTATTTGGGATCTAGTCTGTATTTGCGTTGAGCTTCGTCGTAGAGGTCACCCCCAAAAATATCGTTTACAACTGTAGCAGGAAAGTTTTTAATTTTAAGGCGAAAAACCGCTTCTGCTCCTAAGTCTTCGTAAGCAATAACCTCAGCCTCTTCAATGCATTTGCAAAGTAGGGCAGCAGTCCCTTCAATGGCTCCAAAGTAGACAGCTTGATGTTTCTGAATGGCTTTTTTGACTTCAGCGCAGCGCCTTCCCTTCCCAATCATCCCTTTTAAGCCTCTTTCTAAAAGTAAAGGAGTGTACGCATCCATGCGCGTGGCAGTTGTTGGTCCTGCTGATCCAATGGGGTAGCCTGGTTTTTTAGGTGTGGGTCCAACATAGTAGATGGTTTGACCTTGAGGATCAAAAGGGAGAGCCTCTCCTTTTTCAATTGCTTGAGCAAAACGCAGGTGGGCTGCATCTCGACCCGTGTAGATCGTTCCAGAAAGTAACACTTGATCTCCGGTTTTAAGCGTATGAATGACTTTTTCTGTCAGAGGGGTTTCAAGAGAAATGCGTTTCATTAAAGCGTTGCCTCCGCACCTCGATGAGAATGACAGTCAATATTGATTGCAACGGGCAGATGAGCAATGTGAGCAGGGCCCATTTCAATATGAGCACCCAAACACGTTGTTCTTCCTCCAAATCCAGCTGGACCAATTCCAAGTCCATTGATACGCTCAAGTAATTCCGTTTCTATTTTCTGCAGCTCTGGATTTGGATTGGGAACATCTAAAGGCCAAAGCAGGGCCTTTTGTGCAAGCAGTGCAGCACGTGCGAAAGGTCCTCCCATGCCAATCCCAAGAGTCATTGGTGGGCTTGCATTTGGACCTGCTTGTTCAACCGTTTCCACAATAAAGTTCATCACAGCTTCTAGTCCTGCGGCTGGTTCAAAAATCTTAAGTGCACTTTTCATGTCGCAGCCGCCACCCTTGACGAGAAGTGAGATTTTAAATATTTCTCCTGGGACAAGATCGTAATTGATAGTTGCAGGAGTATTATCTCCTGTGTTTTTGCGAGAAAGGGGATTGTCGACAATAGACATCCGTAAGAATCCCTCCTTATATCCTTGCCTGACACCTTCATTCAGTGCTTCAGTTAATTCTCCACCCTCAATTTGCACATCTTGTCCTAGATCAATAAATAAGACGGCATAGCCTGTGTCTTGGCAGAAGGGGAGTTTTTCGCAGCGCGCAATTTCACTGTTTTCAACAAGTTGGGCTAGAACCTCTTTTCCAACAGGTGAAGGTTCTGTTTCTTTTGCTTTTTTCAAGGCCTTCACTGTATCACAGCGGAGGTTACAACAACCATCAATGCAAAGCTGTTTGACTGTTTCAATAATCTGATCTGTATGAATTATTCTCATCTTTCACGTTCTAGCGTGAAATGATGTTTTCTTCTAGAAAAAAAATGAGAATCAGTGCTGATAAAAGAGAATGTACCTATAGATCCTGTTTATTTTCTGAAAGCTTCAACAGTTGGTAATTTTCCTGTATCGGCATAGACGATTGCTTCATTTATCAAGATAGGAAGGAAAGAGTAAAACAGAGATTCCGTGTAATGAACAACAACTCCCTGGAAAAGGGGATGTGCTTCAAGTAAGCATGTAGTAATGTTGGGAGTTAAGCAAGCGGTTACAACAGCTGCAGTGACTCCTAGGAAAATATTTTCTTTTGCAGTCAGGGTATGAAAGCGATTAATCGCAAATGAACTGGATAAACAAATGATATCGAAAAGTCTGCCAGATAGGTTTGCAATCGTTACAGCAATTTTGATGCTATTGGTTCCTGTATTGACTCTATTAAATAGACCCAAAGAGTGCGTTGCTATTGAAGCCGCATTATTTGTAAGCAGTGAAAATCCAAGAGAGTAGCTTGGGTTATTTAAAACTGACATAGAGTCTCCAAAAAAATAATTTTGGCACAAATCGTACATCAATACGTCTTAAATCAAAAGAATCATTCAAGCTTTTTTAGCTTTCATTCCAGGAAAAAGGAAGAACAGAAGCAATCTCATTCACTTGATGGCGGAGCATCATCAGTCGGTCAAATCCTATCGCTATTCCATAGGCATCTGGAAGACCAGATTGAAGAGCTTGCAGAAAGTGGTGGTCAACAGGAAGCATTTCTTTTCCAAGCTCGATGCGTTTTTGATTAGCTTCATGAAGACGACGCTCTTGTTCTTGAGGGTCAATGAGCTCATGATATCCATTGCCAAGTTCCATTTGGTTATAAGAGATCTCAAATCGCTCAGCCACTTCCTCACCATTCACTACACGTGTTTGAGCCAGCATCGCTTGAGAAGCAGGAAAGTCAATGATTACAGTGAGCTTGTCCTTGCCGAAGTGTGGTTCAATGATACATCCCCATAAGAGATTGAGCAGTTCTTCACGATCTTCTGTTTCAGGATGAATTCCTACCTCGTCTATTTTTTGAATCAAATCCTGTGTGCTTGCTCTGCGGTCATCTATTTTTCCATACGTTTCAAAAGCTTGGTGGTAGGTTAGGATCTCATAGGGCAACTTTCCAATAAAAAGAGAAATGAGGTCAATCGTTTCTGCTAGGAATGCTTCAAATGAAAATCCTGGGCGATACCATTCGATTAAAGTGAATTCAGGGTTATGCTTAGCTCCTGCTTCTCCCTGTCGGAAAACATGAGAGAGTTGGTAGATGGCTCCAAGGTCTCGGGCTAAAAGACGTTTCATCCCATATTCGGGGGATGAGTGCAGGTATCCTTTTTTTTCATTTCCAAGATTGACTTCAAAAAGGTCTATGTGGGCATCAATTGGAGCATGATGGGAGAGAAGGGGGCAATCGACTTCGAGTACACCCCTCTCATGAAAAAATGCACGCAGTGCAGCCAACATGTGGCTGCGGTCACGTAAGATGGCATTAGACGCGGGAGACATACTCCCCAGTGCGCGTATCAACTTTTACAACTTCATCTTCGTTGATAAAAATGGGAACCTGAATTTTGGCACCTGTTTCTGTAATCGCAGGCTTTAAAACTCTTCCAGAAGCTGTATCTCCACGAGCTCCAGGTGTTGTTTCCGTGATTTTCATTTCCATAAAAGTAGGAGGAGCGACATCAACAACCGTTCCCTTATAGAAAATGAGATCGTAAAGGGTTTCTTCCATGAGATACGCTTCATTACTTCCTATAACAGAAAGGGGCACGTGGACTTGGTCAAAAGTCTCATCGTGCATGAAAACAACATCTGTTCCTTCCCGATAAAGCATGCGCATTTTTGTTTCTTCAACATCTGCAAGATCCAGTTTTTCACCAGACTTATAGGTTTTTTCGACAACCCGGCCAGATGTCAAATGCTTTAGCTTTGTTCGGGTAAAAGCTTGCCCTTTTCCAGGCTTGACAAATTCGACATTGACGATCGTGTAGGGTTCTCCGTCTACTTCGATCTTCATGCCTGACCTGAATTCATTTGTACTCACTTGAGCCATTAGCAAATCCTTTTCATCTAAAATGTGAATGCTATTTTCGGCAAAAAGAGCTTAAAATTCAATTCCTATTCATATCCTTTATCACGAAGAGGGTCTCTTCGGGGAGTGCTATGAAATTCACCTCTATGATCTTCTGCATCTCGTTCATGAAGAGAACCTCCATTCACTTCTCTAACTGATGCTTTCAAGGCTGTAAAGATGACCCAGGAGAGTCCGGACTTCAAGCTCCATTCTCCAACAGGAACCAGTATCCTTCTCACAAAATGGAAAGGGATGCGTCCAAGAGTGAACTGAATTCCCCAAATACCGCCAGCAGTCATTATTGTAGCGATCATAACAGCTGTAAAACGCGATTCGGGGTTGAGACTTGTGGCATACTCAAATGCAGCACCTGTTTTTGTCATAAAGTTTCCCATCGCTTTAGCTAAGGGAAGCCCTGAAGTGGTATGGATAAGGTTCATCAATACAGATGAACTTGTAGGTGCAGATGGGGAATGAGACATGATGAACTCCTTTATTAATCAATCATAAAACGTTCTCTTGCCTCTCTCCTAAATCCCCCCTCTCTTCACTTTAGACTTTAACCATGCTTCTAAGTGGGGAGCTAACACCAATTAAGGGTGTTGCTTGTGCAACGGCTCTAAGCAGTTCGTCTCTAGCTTGATTGAGCTTGAGAGTTGTTTCTCTTAATTGTACTTCGAGTTCTTCGAGTTGCTTTTGAAGACGTTCTTTTTCTGTATTTCCTTCTAGAATGTCTCGTTCGATTTGGCGAACAGCTTGCTGGTGTTCTTGTAAAGTTTCTTTATAATCTCTGAGATTCTTTTCGTATCCTCTAATCAAACCTTCGTGCTGCTTGTTTCCTTTGACGAAGACATCAACTTCATGGCCTAGGAGAGCCAGTTGTACGCGGTTTTCTTCAAGTTGCTGACTGAACTGAGAAACTTGCTGCTCTAAGACATTCACATGACATTCCATGCTTTTTGCCACTAATCCAAGAGAGTACTTATCTAGAGCATCATCCGTGTAAATTTTTCCCATAACGATAGTTGAGAGTGTCCAAGTGTTACTGACAGTGCCAGTGATATTTCCATTTAAGATTCTTTTGGCAATTGTGCACGTCGTGATGAACATTGCCCCGAAGAAAACATAATCTTGCCATCTATCTAAGACAAGAATTTCTTTAGGATCAAATTCCTTAACTTTTGGTGAATCTTTTGGTTGTGGAGTGAGCTCTCTACTTGCGCGTGATGAATCTATAGAGCTTAAATGAGACATTTTCCAACCCTTTTGCTAAGTTTCTGAAGATAGCTTAGAGAAACAGTAAAAACTTTGTAAAGAAAAAATTCTGTCTAACTAGAAAAAAAAATTTAAAATCTTGTAAGTGCTAACAGAAAGAGATCATTTTTTGGGTTTCAAGATAAGTCAAAGTCGTTGTATGAGGAAAGGAAACGGTTAGAAAAAAGAGACGCATGGCATCTGAAGAAATACACGAAGAGAAGTTCGCAAAAGACACCCTTGAGCGATACTCTGGTTCTCCTGCTGATGCGTATCAATCAAACTTAATTCTGACAAACTTTCCTCGCTATGTCGATTTTTTTGCAAAAGAGCGCAATGTCCATGTTCACGAAGGATCCATGTTTAAAGTGGCGCACTCTCCAGAAGAAGACATCACTATCCTCGATTTTAAAATCGGGTCTCCGGCAGCGGCGCTTGTGATCGATTTATGTTCTTTTCTCGACATTAAGGCAGCCATTCTTTTAGGGATGTGTGGAGGGTTGCGTCGACGTTATCATGTTGGGGAGTACCTGGTTCCTGTTGCAAGTATTCGAGCAGAAGGAACGTCTGATTTTTACTTTCCTTCAGAAGTCCCGGCTTTAGCAAACTTTCTCATGCTTAAGTCTATAGCCGATGTTCTTGAACAGGAAAAAGCGAATTATCATATTGGAATCACCTATACGACCAACCTCCGCTTTTGGGAGTATAATGAAACCTTTATTGAACACTTAAAAGCCACTCGTGCTCAGGCAATTGAGCTTGAATGTGCCACACTTTTCATGGCGAGCTATAAGCGAAAATTTACCTTGGGGGCACTTCTATTGGTGTCCGATCTTCCTCTCAATCGAGATCAGGTCAAGACGAAAGAAAGTTCCGAATTTGTTTTTGAGAACTTCATGTCCGATCACATTGCAAAAGGGGTCGAGGTTCTTAAGCATGCACGCGTCATGCAAGCCAAAAAGATCAAGGGTGCTTATCACCGTAATATCGATGAGTAAAAGGGCCGTGATCACCATCTCGATCTTGACTTCATTTAATGAGATAGCATAAGATGAAAAGTCATTTTAACGGTTGAACCTGAGCGGTTACATTCAATGCGCAAAGCATTTCTGACCTCAACATCTATCTCATCCCACACCGGCGTGCGTACGGGGGGATCCCCCCTGCAATACTGACACGCACATCTGCAAACCTGAATTTTTTATACTTAAATAGAGGTCAAACGTGAATCACATTAGAGAACATTGGAGCTCCCGTATCGGATTCCTGATGGCGGCGATCGGTTCTGCGATCGGTCTCGGGATTTTGTGGAAGTTTCCCTATACAGTGGGAGAAAATGGGGGCGGTCTTTTCCTCCTTTCATACTTAATTTGTCTAATCATTGTCGGCGTGCCTATCTTAATTGCCGAACTCATTTTGGGTCGACGGACACAGCGAGCGGCTGTTGGAGCTTTTCAAACTTTAGACCGCAAGGGGTCTGGTTGGAAAGTGACAGGATGGTTTGGAGTTCTTGCGTCTTTTTTAATCATGTCGTTTTATAGCGTCATTGCTGGCTGGGGGATGAGCTATATTCTCATGTCTTTGACTGGTTTTTATCAAAACCTATCGGGAGATGAAGTGGCTAAAACCTTTACAGCCCTGTCAACATCTGGTGAAATCTCTTTATTTTGGCACTTTTTATTTACCTTGATCACTGTTGGGATTGTGATGTCAGGCGTGCGTAAAGGGATCGAGCGTTGGGCTAAACTCATGACCAAGGTGCTCCTTGTTCTGCTTGTGCTTCTCTTTATATACGCCATGACTCTCAGTGGATTTCCTAAAGCTGTCCAGTTTATCTTTCATCCAAATGTGAGTGACTTTAAGCTTTCGAGCTTGATCGAAGCACTGGGTTTGGCATTTTGGACACTAAGCATCGGTCAGGGGATCATGATCAGTTATGGAAGTTATATGAGGCGTTCAGAAAGTATTGTCCAATTATCAGGGGTAATCGCACTTTCTGTGATCATCGTTGCCGTTCTTGCAGCCCTGATGATTTTTCCTGTGGTCTTTACCTTTAATTTGGAACCACAATCAGGCTATGGTCTCGTGTTTAAAACATTGCCTTACTTATTTGCTCAGCTTCCGGGATCGCTTGTTTTATCGACCATGTTTTTTACCTTGTTTGTTTTTACAGCTTTAACATCGGCGATTCCACTGATTGAAGTAGTGGCTTCTAACTTAATGGAACTCTATAAAATTCCACGAAAACAGTCAGTGGCGATGGTAGGGGTTGCAGTTTTTGTCTTTGGAATTCCCAGTGCTTATGCCAATGCACACTCTGTTTTTCCCGATTGGGCGGGCATTTATGGCATGGATTTCTTAAAGACCATTGATAACCTTGTCTCTATTTGGGTCATTCCAATAGGAGGGCTCTTAACGGCAATTTTTGTCGGCTGGAAAATGGATCGAGAAATTGCAAAAGATGAGTTTTTATTTGGAACCAAAGTAAGGTTTTTATGGTATCCATGGCGTTTTTTCATGAGGTATGTGGTTCCCTTAACCATTTTAATCATTATTATTCAAAAGAGCGGACTTTATAATTTTGACCTGCTCTTGCACTACTTTGCGGGGAACGGATGAGTCATACAAGAGAACATTGGGGATCACGTCTTGGATTTATTTTAGCAGCTGTTGGATCAGCCATTGGTCTTGGGGTGCTATGGAAATTCCCCTATACTGTTGGAAACAATGGAGGGGGCTTATTCCTCTTTACCTATTTCTTATGTGTCATCGTGATTGGGATTCCTGTTCTGATTGGAGAACTGATGCTGGGGCGTCGTAGTCAGCGTGCTGCCGTAGGTGCGTTTGCAACGCTTGCAGAAGATAAACCCCGTTGGAAAGTAGCGGGCTGGTTTGGGGTCATTTCCTCATTCCTCATTATGTCTTTCTACAGTGTGATTGCAGGATGGGGCATGAGTTATGTTCTCATGTCACTTAGTGGCTTTTATCATAATTTGTCTTCAACGGATATGGCAGGTGTTTTTGAAAGGTTATCCCATTCAGGAAGCATCACTTTATTTTGGCACTTTCTGTTTACCGTGATTACAATGGGAATTGTTCTCAGTGGGGTACGTAAGGGAATTGAATTTTGGTCTAAAATCATGACTCGAGCCCTATTCGTTATCCTAATCTGTTTGTTTCTCTATAGTATAACGCTTAGTGGATTTGGTAAAGCTGTTCACTTTATTTTCTATCCCGATGTTCAACAGTTCAAATTTTCAAGTGCATTAGAAGCTCTCGGTTTAGCTTTCTTTACCTTAAGTTTGGGACAAGGGATTATGATCAGTTATGGAAGTTACATGCGAAAGCAGGAAAACATCCCTCAAATGGCTTCAGTGATTGGGTTTTCAGTCATTATTGTGGCCATTTTGGCTGCGCTTACGATTTTCCCTGTGATCTTCACTTTTGGCTTTGAGCCCCAACAAGGAACCGGGCTCATTTTTAAAACACTTCCCTACCTCTTTGCTCAGCTTCCAGGAGCTTTAGTGATCTCGACAATTTTCTTTACCTTGTTCGTCTTTACAGCACTCACTTCAGCAATTCCCTTTATTGAAGTGGTGGCCACCAACCTGATGGAACTCATTGGTTGGTCAAGACGGAAAGCAGTTCTTATTGTCGCTGCATCAACGTTTCTTTTTGGAGTTCCAAGTGCCCTTTCTAACTCCCATGAAATTTTTGTCGATTGGCAGAATATTTATGGAATCAACTTTCTCGATACGATTGATAATCTAGTGTCTGTTTGGATCATTCCGATTGCAGGGCTTTTGACAGCACTTTATATCGGCTGGGTTCTCAATAAGGATATTTCTCGCGATGAGTTTCCTCTTGGGAAAAAGTGGAAAGCCTTTTTTGTCGTTTGGCGCTTCTTTATGAAATGGATCATTCCAATTACGATCTTCTTGATTGTCTTACAAAAGAGTGGTCTTGTTAATTTCGATTATTTGTTTGGTGTTAAATAATCTTTTTGAAAATTATCTTTGGGGGTATCCTTTATTACTCATTAAATATATAATCTCCTCTGAATAAATCTAGAGAGGTTGCTTAATGAGCGTAGCATTAGTTGAAAGAACCTGTGTGACTTCCTTGTCTCAAGTAAGTGATTATTTTGTTTCGCTTCCTGAGGAACTGATGCCAACAGTAAAGCTCATTTGTCAAATGGCTCTTGACTTGCTTCAATCTGTCAAAGAAGAAGTTGGCTGCGTTAAATTAAAACTTTTACTTCCCGTCCCCACTTATAAAGCGGGTTTTATTTTGTGGCGTCAATCTTATGTTTTAATTGAAGATCTTCAAAAATTTGATTTGAACCTAGACCGGTTTGCTCGCACTGTGATTGATCAAGGGGCAGCTATTTCAGTTGAAGAACTTCATCAGCATGATTTTGAGGTGCAAAATTCCCAAAATTTCACAGCCAGGTGGTGTCCTGATTCAAAGACGATTAAACTGTCTGCAGAGGTTCTGAAACAAGGATTGCAATTTACACTTTTTGAACTTACCAATGCCTCTTTTAACAGCAAAATTCAAGCGCTCTTTTCACTGCCCAAAGAAAAACGTGCAGAGGAACTTGAACGCATTGAATTTGAATCAACAAAGGCAGTTAGGGAAAGGTTAGATCATTTGGGGTTTCAAGGAGATACCTTTCAGTTGACACACCGCCATTTTCGTTTGCACTACTTGTATCAAGAACTGAAAGGGCATGAGGCGCATAAATATGCCAAAGGAGTGGTTTCATCTACATGGCCTCACCCAATGACGCAAAACGAAAGAGAAAAGCTCTGCTTGCTTTTAGATAGTCATATCTATGCAGTCTATGGGAATCCTGATCAGAAAAAATTAGGGAACACTTATCTCTCAAGGCTCAGTAAGAATCTAGATGGAAATTTACAGTTAAACTGGACTTGGTATCAAGGTCTTTATCAAGAATTATCACAAGGGGAGTGAGGGCTAATGACCCATTCAATTTTAGGATCGGCATCAACGCTTCAAGGGGCTGTTGATTGGCTCTTTTCAAAATCGACACTATTTGATGAGTATGCAGAACATCATAAGATCAAGTATTACATTACGGCAGCAGTCGATGTAAAGCCTGACGTTGAAGGGAGAGTTCGAACATCAGATCTTAAACCTTTTGGTCTTGAATATGGCGGAGAGTTTATCACTGTTGAGCAGCTTCGAAAAGATCGCATTTTTCCTTATCCGTTAAAATCAGATGCGGTTTGGATGGAAGGGACAAAAAGTGTTGTTGTCCGACTAGATCGTGTGGATGGAAAACAAAGACAAGCAAACTTAATTGCACGCTTGGTTTATGGGCTATTCAAAGGCATGCGTCGCATTGACTTTACACGTGCAAAAGAGTTTTATGTTGGTGATGAAATCAGGCTTGCCTTTGCAATGGAAAACCTCAAGGTTGAGTTTCATCAAGATGTTAATGAATTTCTAAGTGAACTAAAAGATCAGGGGCTTGATTCAGAAGCAGCGATTTGTTTTGACGCGGATCCGATTGCTACGCCAACAGACGTTTTTGTGAAGGTTTTTGTTGCTGCTAAAAAGGATCCGGAAACATATGGACGTCAACTTAACCAAGTTGTGCATTGGGGGCAAGAAAATCCAACCTATCCAGGTGTTCCAAAAGCAACAGCTTTTGCTCAAAGGCTAATGGCTCTATACGAATATAAGTAACTAAGGCTTCAGGTTAAATCCAAAGGTAAGCATCTGAATGACTTTTTCTTCAAGCTCTTGAGGAGTTTCAAATGGGGGAAGGAATGTTTTATTTGTGGCAGCTTCTTTCCCAACTTGTCTTTCAACTGTTAAGGCTGCAGCTTCGAATTTGAGCAATGTAAATTGATGTTGCGATGCAAAGACCCGGATGCGGCTGAGGTGCTTAAGCCAAATTGTTGGCTCTGGCAACTGTCCAAACCGATCTTCGAGTTCTTTAAAGAGTTCATCCACATCATTTTGAGATGAAGTTTCTCCCAGTCGATGGTAAATCTCCATGCGTAAACTTGTTTCGGGAATGTAAGTACTGGGAAGATTGGCTTCGTATTGGAATTCCATGCGGGTGTCGTAAAAAGTTGGAGAAACATGTTTTTTAAGAGTGTCCACAGCACGTTTCAGCAGTTTGCAGTAAAAGTGAAACCCAACTGTTGAAACATTGCCTGACTGCTGCACGCCAAGTAAATCTCCAGCTCCGCGGATCTCCAAATCGCGCATCGCTAGTTTCATTCCTCCTCCAAATCCCGATGTTTCAATAAGAGCTTGGAGCCGTTTACGTGAGATTTCGTGCAGCTCTCGTGATTTGGGAACGAGTAAGTAAGCATAAGCTGGGCGGTTCCACCTTCCAACACGGCCACGGAGTTGATAAAGGTCGGCCATCCCATAGGCATCAGCTCGATCAATCAAGATGGTATTGGCATTGGGAATATCAATTCCATTTTCCACAATTGTCGTTGCAAAGAGGATATTGACGTCTCCTTGCTTAAACTGATGGAAGATATTATCGATTTCGTCTGCTCCCATTTGTCCATGGACGACAGCGGTTTTTGCCGTCGGCACCAGTTTTTTGATATCGTCAGCAATCAGATAAATCGACTCAACGCGATTATGAATCACATAGGCCTGTCCATCGCGTGCCAGTTCGCGTAAAAGAGCGTTTTTGATCAGTTCATCCTCGCGCTCTGCCATAATAGTTTTAATCGGGAGTCGGTCGTGGGGAGGCGTGTTGATCACAGACATATCACGAGCGCCAACAAGAGAAAAGTACAGGGTGCGAGGAATAGGTGTTGCTGAAAGTGTTAAGCAATCAACACCCTCTTTTGCTTTTTTTAGGTGCTCTTTTGCACGGACGCCAAATCGCTGCTCCTCATCAATGATGATCAGCCCCAAGTTTTTGAAGCCAACATCTTTACTAATGATCCGATGGGTTCCAATGAGAATGTCGACAGATCCTTGGGCTACACCTTCGAGAGTTTGTTTCATTTCTTTTGGTTTAACAAACCGAGAGGCAACACCTACGCGGACAGGAAAACTCTCCATCCGTTTAGAAAAGGTCTCATAGTGTTGCATGGCTAAAACGGTTGTGGGAACAAGAACGGCAACTTGTTTCCCACCATCGATCACAGCTTTGAAAGCAGCTCGCATCGCCACTTCTGTTTTACCATAGCCCACATCTCCGCAAATCAAGCGATCCATGGCTTTTGTAGAGTGCATATCGGCTTTGATTTCTCGAATTGCGTTGATCTGGTCGTCCGTTTCAGTAAAAGGAAATTCAGCTTCAAAAAGTAACATGTCCTCAGAATCGGGAGGATAGACAAAGCCCCCTTTTGCTTCGCGTGTGGCTTGCAAGTTGAGAAGGTCTCTTGCATAGCCAACAATCGCTTTTTGCGTTTGAACTTTTGCATTATGCCATTTTTTGGTGCCAAGGGTATGAAGCTTGGGTTCTTGTTCACTGGTTCCAATGTAGCGACTGATTAGGTGGGATTGCGACAGAGGGACATAGAGCTTACTGCCACCGGCATAGGCGATGATCATGAACTCTTCTTCATGGCCAAGGTGGTTTTTCTGTTTTTCAATACCAAGGAACTTACCGATCCCATTGTGAAAGTGGACAACCAGGTCACCTTTTTCCATTTGATGGAAGTCAGAAGCTGGGGTGTGATAAGAGTTCCGCCACTTTTCTCGATGCACCTTGTACCGTTTTGTGATCTCAGTGTAGGGAAGAACAGTTAAGTCGCCTAAGACAAATCCACTTGAAAGATAGCCACTATGAAACTGAGGCTGACAGGGCGAAGAAAAAGCAGAGACCTTTTCTTTCAGCGCACGCTCTTCTGCTTTTGAATCAGTTAAGAAGTGGATGTTCTTTCCCTTGTTCAAAAGAGCTTCCAGACGGTGCTCTTCTTCGATGTCATCCCAATAAGCTGTTTGAATGCTTAAGAAGGGATGATGAATCCTTTTTGATTTGAGCTTTAGGTCAAAGATATCGAAATCGACGGCTTGATCTCGATGTGTGCCTTCAGAAAGTTTTTCGAGAGGCTCTTTTGTGAAGTAAATTTTTTGGCAGGTCTCTGCCTTTTTGAAAAGTTCTGCAAGGGTCAAAATTAAAGGAGAACGAGCTCCAGGTAGATTTTTGATTGAGACCCACTTATCTTCAATTGTGAGTAGGTCATCAAAAACAAGAGTCGTTTCTTCGCCTAAATAATCAAGTAAGGTGCAAGGATTGGGCTCTTCTTGAATGAGTTTCAACTCATTGGCAGGAACAATTAGCGCTTCTTCTCGTTTTTCAATCGACTTTTGGCTGATTGGATCGTAAATGCGGATGTCTTCGATTTCATCCCCAAAAAAATCAATCCGAAAAGGATCGCAGGCAGAAACAGGAAAGATATCGAGAATGCCTCCTCGGATCGCAAACTCTCCTTTATCAGCAGCAATACTTTCCCGACGATAACCTAATCCAGTAAGTAAAGCAGGTAAGTCTTCAAAAGGAAGGATAGCTCCTTTTGTCCATTTAAGGATGTGGTTTTGCAGTGTTGAAGGGCAGCAAACTTTTTGCAAAATAGCTTGCATGGGGGCAAGAACAATCACCGGCTCTTTTGCTGCTTGGATGGCATCTAAAATCTCAAACCGCTTTCCAATAATATCAGGACTTGGAGTGATTTCTTCCCCGGGAAGTGTTTCCCATGAGGGGAGTGCAAACACTGGGATTTTTGCAAAATAATTTAGGTCATCAAGCAGCCGCGTTTCCCGATCTCCTCCGGTCATAATAAGAATATTTTGTTTACGTGTGAGTGCTGCAAACAACATCAAAAGAGATTTAGGTGTGTCCCAAAGACCTTCAAAAAGCAGAGATGTTTCTTTTTGAAAGAGCTCTTTAGCGCTTTGGATGAAAGAATGTTTTTCAATTTCGTTCCACATAAGGAAAAAATTGTAGCACATGATGAAATTTAACTTTTCTTTATTTTTTGCTTTTGCTATCATGAGTGTCAAATAGCCTAGGATGTAGGCTGTTTTGAGGGGAAAGGAGGCAATGTTCAATTGCTCTTGAGATATGCTAGCATAAGAATTCGTTCTTATGTTCAAGAGATTTCTATACAATTCCTCCTTTTTTAATCTCAAAGCATGCCTTTGATTCTTAGAGACTTAAATGCAATTTTGTGCAGTTCAAGTTTCTTTTTTCCTTACCTGCACTTTGGGTAAGGTTTTCCCTCCAGCTTGAACTGCACTTTTTTTTGCACTCATCGTTAAGTAAAATCTTTACTCGTGACAAAAAAAAATTCTCACAATATTTTCTTACCCCTATTTTGAATCATATGAGAGAGAGACAATGTCGTTAGAAGCTTTTTCTGGAGGGTATTTTCGTTATCAACAGCGCCACTTAAACCTCTGTTTTGAGTTGCAAACATTAGGAGCAAATTGGGTAGCTGAAATTCCACAAGATGTCATGCCGGTCCTCTTTTTTGATGAGCGATTTATTTTTGTGGAAGAGCTATTGAAAAGCTATCGAGTTGCCATCGCTGCGATTGGAAAAAGTTTTGGGTGGACTGCCCCTGAAAGTCCAGTTGCCTGTTGTGCACAGTTTTCTGAATTACTTGTTGGCAAAAAAATGCATCAATGGACAGAGCTTTCTTTAGAAAGCTTAGGGATTTCCATTCTCCCTCCACAAATTTCGCTTTTTCGTCAGTTGACTCATTTAGACTTAAGTGGGAATAAGCTGAAGCGTTTATTTCCAGAGCTTTTATCGTTAGGTACTTTAGAAGTGCTTGATGTCAGTGGAAATGAAAACATTATGCTTCCCGATTTGAGTGCGCTGCCTCGTTTACGTATGATTAAAGCTAATGGTTGCTGTTGGAGTGAGATTCCAGCATGGATGGAAGAGAGCGCTTCGCTTGAAGAGGTTGAGCTCAAAAACAACAAAATTCAAGTTTGCCCTCAAGGTCTAAAAAAAGCCTATGAGCTTTCTGGTAATCCCATAAAAGTTTAGACCGTAACAACTGCTTGTGATGCGCCATTTTGCTGATTTTCTTGAACTAAAGGCAGTGAAGGGGCCGACATCTCATGATACTTTCTTTTTTTTTGGAGATTTTTCCTGAGCTGAAGCGGCATGTGCAGATTCACTTTCACTTTCTTTGAGGGTTGCTAGCATTTCTGAGATGCTAACATGGGTTGTGGCAGCATCAGGCCGTTTTTGATCAGAGAGATTTCTTAGTTTAAGACAAAGAACGGCAAATGATGACAGAAGGCTTTTTTCACTTTCAGGAAGAGGGAGATTTCGAATGATAACGTTTAAGTTTGCAGTATAAGTTTTTAAATCAGGATAAACGCCAATGCGTTCTGGGGCTAACGTGGAGGTCCAAGGCTTATGCATAAAAAAGGCTCGATAGGGGTGAGCTTTTCCGTATGTACGGAGTTCACCTTCTGTAAATGTCAGAGCGCTACCTTCAGGTGTAAGAGTTTTGTATTCTAACCCTTTAATAGCCTGGTGGACAGCTACCTCTCTATCAGGAATTAGGTTAGACCCGAGAAGCATAATGAGATTAATTCCTGTGACTCCATAAGCATACATATCATCGCAGGGGCGCTGACATCCTGTTAGTGCTTTTTGGTTAATAAGCGTTTCTTCATAAGAACCAAAACTGCTCGGGTTTAAATGCGTTGGAGTTCCATTAGTTCCGCCAGGTGTGAAAAAAGCATCACGTGCACCATCAAGGTCGATCACTTTGACAATGTCCGGATTTTCTGTATCCATCACGTTTTCTGCTTTAAAGTCACGGTGCACTTTTGGAGGAGAAGCTTGATGAAGTCCTTGCAAGAGTTTTAAAGTTAAACCTAACTTGTAAACGAGATACTGACCAGGCTTAGGGAGGTTTGCCCAATCGATTTCTTTAAAGTTTTTTGGGTGGTAAGGCATCAGAGCCATGGCGCGCCCACGTGACTTTGATGTTCTTAAAATGCGTCCCATATACTTCCTTTTGTTTGGGCTCATTTCTTCAGCATAACGATCCGTTTTTTCTTTGATCGGGCTAAACCCTGGACCTAGAAGCGTGCGCTGGAGCCTTTCTTTTCTTGCATAAGTTGGTGGTTTTGAAGGAGACGCTTGCACTCCATTGCTGAATTGAATGCGCGTTATTGGAAAGAAAGGGCCAAAAGAGACTCTTCCGTTTCCTCCCTGGCCAGCGACACCGGTTAAAACATGAAAACTATTACGTTCAATTGCAATATAGTGTGGAAAAGAATCGGTTGGGTTGACCATTTCGGTTTCTTTAAAGCCGAGTTTTTCTTGCGCACGATAAATGGTTTTTAACATGACTATGGCCATAGCAGGAGAAACTTCTGGAAACTTGTCGCAAAAAGATTGCAAGACTTCAGCATGTCGACTGGGTTTTGTAGGGCTTGGGGGAAAATGGGGGCGCGGTAATGTCCCCATGTTAGCGGTTTCATTAGGAAGTGGCGATTGAGTTTGTGCGGGTCCGCCAGAAATAAGTTGTGTGGGTGTGCATGAACGTGTTGACATATTGATCTCTTTTAAAATGATTAAGATAAGAGATTATCTTTTATATTTATTAGAAATCAATTTAAAATAGTTAAAATATTTGCTAATTATTAATTAAAATTATAATTAATGAGAATCAAGTAAATCTTTTATTTTATCAAAGGCAATAACAACACCTTTGGGATTTTTTCCACCTGCTTGCGCTGCGTCTTTTTTTCCTCCACCAGAACCTTCAATATGAGATGAAAGCTCTTGAATAAGTTTATTCGCATGAATCCCTCTTTCGACAAGGTCTGGAGAGATTCTTAGTAACAATTGACATTTGTCTCCTTCGATTTGACAAAGGAGAACAATTCCTGATTTTAGTCTTGTGATGAGATCATTCCCAAGTTCGACCATTTCTTTTTTGCTCACATCAACAACAGCGCTTAGAATTGTGAATTGATTGACTTGCTTCACTTTACTCATCAAAGAGCCAGCGAGATCACTCAGCTCTTTTTTTCGTGCAAAAACGGCTCTTTCTTTTAAGCGCTCATTTTCTTTGATGAGTTCTTTAACTGTTTCATCAAGTTTAGGGAGGTTTGACTTGAGAGTACTAGATAAATTGTTGAGCAGGTCTTCGGTTTGATAACGGAGCTTTTCAGCATAAGGACCGGTAACAGCTTCAATACGACGCACCCCTTTGGCAATGCTTCCTTCTTTTGCAATACGAAAAGATCCAATTGTTCCTAAAGAAGAGACATGAGTGCCTCCACAAAGCTCTTTAGAGTAGCTGTTAATGTCTACTACACGGACCCGTTTTCCATATTTTTCACCGAAGAATTGCTTGATTTCAGGGTGGTTTTGGACCTCTTCCAATGAAAGCTCATAGATGTTTAAAGAAGGGTTTTCCCAAATCTTTTGATTAACAAGGCGTTCGATTGCACGAATCTCTTCTTTTGTGAGAGCCTTGTGATGATTAAAGTCAAAACGGAGGCGATCGGCTTCAACGAGAGAGCCAGCTTGTCTAATATGAGGGCCAAGCACTTGCTGCAAGGCATAATGCAAAAGGTGAGTTGCTGTGTGGTGTTTGGTGATTTCGCTTCGGCGCACGGTATCTATTTTTGCAATAACCGGTTCTCCAACCATTAGAATGCCCTGATCTAGTACGCCTAAATGCGCAACAACATCTTGATAAGGTGAGCGGCAGTCTTTGACACTAAACTGTGCTTTTTCATGCAACAGTTGACCTGTATCACCGACTTGTCCTCCTTTTTCAGCATAAAAAGGAGTTTCATCTAGAATCACAAGACCTTCTTGACCAGCTTCCATTGTTTCGACAGACTTTCCACCGACAATAAGCCCTTTAATCGTACTTTCAGACTCGGTTTCATCATAACCGACAAACTTTGAAGTGCCATGATGGGAGACAAAGTCCTCGAAAAAGCTATCTTCAACCGTTTGTTGGTGGGTCTGCTTAGACTGGCGCGAACGTTCTTTAGCTTGCTTTTCCAAAATTTGGAACTGATCTAAATTCACGGATAATCCTGAGTCTTTTGCAATCAAGAGAATTTCTTCTAAAGGAAAACCATAAGTGTCTTTGAGCTTGAAAGCTTCTTCACCGCTAATTTCCTTTTTGCTGCTTTTTTGCGCATGCTCAATGATGGCACTGAGAATATTTCCACCTCTTCGAAGTGTTTGTAAAAAGCTCTCTTCTTCAACAGTTAAAATTTCTGCAATTCGCGTTTCAGCAGATTTAAGTTCATGAAAGTCATCGCCCATTGTATCGATTAAACGAGGAAGAACTGAAGCGAGAAAAGGCTTATTTAGGCCTAACATGCGCCCATAACGAACTGCACGACGTAAGATTTTTCTTAAAACATAACCCCGTTCAATGTTACTAGGCTGTGCGCCATCTGCAATTGCAAAGGAAAGAGAACGAATGTGGTCGGCAATCACATGAAATGCGGGTGCATGATGCGTATCTTTAGGATCATACTTTCTTCCAGCAACGGTTTCAACTTGCTGAATGAGTGAACCTAAAATGTCGGTTTGAAAGACGCTTGGGACATCCATCATTAAAGCAAGAACGCGTTCGAGACCAGCACCTGTATCGACTGACTGCTTAGGAAGCGCTGTCATTTTGCCACTTTCATCTCGGTTGTATTGCATGAAAACAAGGTTCCAAAACTCAAGAAAGCGTTCGCCGTCGATATCTTCATGAATGGCTTTTGCTGAGCCAAAGTCGGAGCCTCGGTCATAAAAAAGCTCTGTACAAGGGCCGCAAGGACCTGTTTCACCCATCGACCAAAAGTTGTCTTTTTCGCCAATACGCGAGATCTTTTTTTCATCGACAATTTCTTTCCAAAGTTCAAATGCTTCATCATCCTTTTCATAAACGGAAATAAAGAGTTTTTCTTCGGGAAAATTGAAAATGGATGTAGCTACTTCCCACGAAAAAGTGATAGCATCTTTTTTGAAATAATCACCAAAAGAAAAGTTTCCGAGCATTTCAAAAAAGGTAATGTGCCTTTTGGTATGACCGACGTTGTCGAGGTCATTGTGTTTTCCTCCAACACGAATGCACTTTTGAGAAGAAGTCGCTCGGGTATAATCTCGAGAAGTTTGTCCTAAGAAAACATCTTTAAATTGATTCATTCCCGCATTAATGAAAAGGAGGGTGGGGTCCTCATGGGGGACTGTTGGAGAAGAAGGAACAATAGCGTGCCCTTTTTCTTTGAAATATTGGAGAAACTTTTTTCGAACTTCTTGAGATAACATAGTTTTACGCTGTTGTTTTTCTTGAACTCATTCCCTGTAGGTTAAAAAATAAGGGAATTCATGGAGAAATGCAAGGAACTTGTGTAGTGAAGTCATCAGCAGGTTCTATATTGTTCCAATACATCATTTCTACATGTTAAAAAAGTGTAATTTTTTTAATTGCTGTGCTTTTATTTTTTTGTGAAGGTACGTGTGGGTTAGGGAGTTTTAAAAATCTATTCTTTATCACTCCAGGTGGAAACTGTCAATGCGGGGGCCTTTATCATTGTGTGACTCGAAACTTACTGTTCATCTTTGTCAATTTTTCCTAGTTGCTCAAGTGTGTTATTATAATCAGTGTAATTCACTGATGCTCTAATGTTTGAAAATTCATAGCCTTTACTGATTAATCTTTTTTATCACAATTATTTTTCATAAGGATAGTTTATTTTTAATGTTTTTAGGTACGGGAAGCAGGATTTTTTTAAGTCTTTTGATGAGAGATTTTATGGTGGGTTAGAAGAATTTTCTATTGAGCCTGAAAGAGTTAAGGCAGTAGACGTCTGCAATGTAGGGCAAGTCAAAGTTGTGACGGATACTTATGTTCCTGAGCTTCCCTTTCAAGCAGACAGATCAAATTTTGGTGCAATGTTGGAAACTCAAGAAGCAAAAATACCTCTTTATAAAAGAAGAGCACTCAAAAAATTAAACTGGCAACCAAAGCCTCTTGAACTCCCTGCACAGTCTGATTTACACGTGTCTAGAATAACTAAAGAAGCCATTCAACAAGAACTTGTCCACTTATCGAAAAAAGAGGCAAGTAATTACATTACTCAGTTTGACTATAGTTTTCCAAACCAGTCAATCCATGAGATACTTCAATCGAAATATCAAGATCATCACATTGATTTAGTTAATACTGAAAGAGGGTTTAGCAGTTCGAAAATTGTGCGAATCAACGGAGTGTCTAAGGGGATCTTAAAAAAAGTATTGCCTCCTGAAACTTTATTTACTTTTCACTGGGATGAAGTTGTATCACATTTGGACCTAACACAAGGAGACACTCTTGCGGAAAAAGTTCAAATACTATTCATCACTTATCCAAACCAAATTTCCTATTCATCGTATCCATTTTGTAACTTCGCTCAAAGAGAAAAGCTGGCTTATGTAATTGGAGAAGATTTAGGTGTTCCATATACAGAAGTAATAGAAGCGAGTGATGGTATTTTTTCTCTTCAGGCTTTTGTTCTAAATCAGGTCATGGATCTTGACAGCAAAGAGGGGCTGTCGTTAGTTAATCTGCAGGACCTTCAAGACATTGGTATTTTGGATATCTTAACCGAAAACCAAGATAGAAACGCAGATAATATTTTAATGACTCCTTGCCCTCAATTTAAACTTGTACCAATCGATCATGCTATGACTTTTCAACAACCTCTGAGGCTCTGTAGTCGCTCAAACTTCTCTGAAGGCTTTAGAGCTCCTTGCTGGTTAAATTGGGAGGCAAGTAATCAAGCCTTAACAGAGTTGACGAAAAATAAAATTAATAGATTAAATGCTATCGCAACGCTCAAGCGAGCTAAAAGTTTAGGCCTTGTGGTTGATCAGAAGGTGAGAGACTCATTAATTGCCAATGTCTCATTTTTAAAGAAGGCAATTAAATCTAAAGCAAATATCAACTTAAGAAGTCTATACAGGGATTATTCAGATTACATGAATTTTAACATTTAATCTTAGGCTGCTTTGAATATCTGGCAAACGAAGAAATTAAGGACTAAATCAAAAGCGCAAGGGTGGATGTGAAGGTTATATCGCTCACTTCATTCTAATAATTTTCTGTACTTTGGATTGGAAAATGTATGTTCAGTTAACGAGAGTCACTTTACGCTTAAGTTTTTCTTGAACTCATTCCCTCGAAGATTAAAAATAAGGAAATTCGTGTGAGAAATGCAAGGAACTTGTGAGATGGATGACGATCTAAAAAAAATCCTGGAAAAAACGGCGAATACGATTCGGCAACTTTCAATGGAGGCAGTCCAAAAAGCTAATTCTGGACACCCTGGGCTTCCAATGGGGTGTGCAGAGCTTGGAGCTTACCTATATGGGAAGGTTCTACGTCACAATCCCAAGGATCCAAGCTGGGTGAACCGCGATCGGGTGATTCTCTCAGCAGGGCATGGATCGATGTGGCTCTATTCTTGCCTTCACTTAGCAGGATTTGATCTTTCTCTCGATGAAATCAAACGTTTTCGTCAACTGCATTCAAAAACACCTGGTCATCCGGAGTACCATGAGACACCAGGGGTAGAGTCGACAACAGGACCGCTTGGTCAAGGTGTTGGCAATGCAGTCGGTCAGGCTCTTGGGCTTAAAATCCTCGAAACAAAATACAATAAATCTGATCAACCGATCATCAATGCCAAAGTCTATTGTTTAGCAGGTGATGGCTGCTTGATGGAAGGGGTTTCGAATGAAGCCAGTTCATTTGCAGGCCACCTCTGTCTGGATAACCTTGTGATCATTCATGACGACAATAAAATCACCCTAGATGGTCCTTTGGAGCAATCATCATCTGAAGATGTTGCTGAAAGATACCGTGGTTACGGGTTTGATACCTATGTCATGGATGGAAATGACCTGGATTCCATTGATGAAGTGATGACTCAGATTCAGGAAAATCAAACCAAGCCGGTTTTTATCTCTTGCAAAACAGTCATTGGAAAAGGTTCTCCAAATAAAGCTGGAACGCATAAAGCACATGGATCGCCACTTGGGGTTGATGAAGTCAAAGCAACAAAAGAAGCTCTAGGCCTTCCTGAAGAGGAGTTTTATATTCCTCAGCAAGTGATTACGTTTTTTGAAAACAAATTGCCGAAGCAAGCAGAACTTCAAGCTGAATGGCAAAAAAAGTTTGACCATTGGTCTCATACTTACCCTGAATGCGCTGAGAATTTTCATGAATGTGCAGAGAGAAAGATTCCCGACGATTTAGAAAACACGTTAAACAAAATTGATATTCCTAATCCTATTTCTGGTCGTAAAGCATCACAGGCTGTTTTAGAAGTTTTAGGAGATAAACTTCCCTTTTTATATGGAGGGTCTGCAGATCTTTCAGGATCTGATTGCACAATGATGAAGCAATTTCCCTTGATCTCACCTAGAGATTTTAAGGGGCGCAACATCAAGTATGGGATTCGAGAATTTGGGATGGCAACTATTGCATCAGGCCTGTTTCAAACTGGCATGTTTGTTCCCTACATCGGAACCTTTTTTACGTTCTCTGACTACATGCGTAATGCCATTCGCCTTGCATGTCTTTCAGGCTACCATGTCATTTATCAGCTCACTCATGACTCTATTTTTCTTGGAGAAGATGGACCTACGCACCAGCCAATTGAACATTTAGCTACCTTACGCGCCATGCCTTATTTGCATGTGATTCGTCCTGCAGATGCAAACGAAGTGAAAGGGGCTTGGCTCTCTATGCTCGAGTATAACCATCCCTCTGTGATTGTCTTATCACGGCAAAATCTACCAACGCTTAGTGAAACAGCTGTTCCTTATAAAGAAGGAATGGGACGCGGAGGATACATTCTGAAAAAGGAAAAGGGCAAGCCTGATTTCACACTTTTTGCAACAGGATCGGAAGTGACATTGGCACTCGATGTCGCTCAGTCGTTAGAAAAACAAGGTAAAGATATCCGTGTCGTTTCTATGCCCTGCTTTGAAATCTTTGAGAAACAAGATGAAGCTTACAAGCAAAGTGTGGTTGGAGGTGATCTCGGAAAGAGAATTTCAATTGAAGCTGGAGTAAGCCAGGGATGGTACCGCTACATTGGACATGATGGAACCCCTATTTGCATGGAGAGTTTTGGTCTTTCAGCCCCTATAGGAGATCTTGCAAATGAATTTGGATTCACTGTCGATGCGATCCTCGATCGTATCCTCACTGGAAAATAGCCTCTTTTTAAAAGCACTCAAGTGTCAAAATCATGAAGGGCGCCCACCTGTTTGGATCATGCGTCAAGCGGGGCGTTACCTTCCTGAATATCAAAAACTCCGAAAGGACCATACCCTTGAGCAACTTTTTCGAGACCCCGAAAAAATTGCAGAAGTGACTCTACAGCCGTTAAAGCGTTTTCCCATTGATGCAGCGATTTTATTTGCCGACATTTTACATATTCTTATCCCTCTTGGCTGCAAGGTGACTTTTCCTCAAAAAGGAGGGCCTCAAGTAGAAGCTCCTAAGCAGTTACAACAGCAAGATGTTGAATTGACTTTGGAATTTGTTAAAGAGGGGATTCGTCTGTTAAAAGAACAGCTTCAAGTTCCACTGATTGGTTTTTGTGGTGGCCCTTTCACAGTTGCACACTATCTATTAGGAAAAAAACCCGAACGCATGCTCTATAGTGATCCAGAAGGATTCAAGCACATTCTGGAACTCATTACAGCAGCAAGTCAAGATTATCTTCAGATGCAAATCGATGCAGGTGTTGATGCGATCCAAATTTTTGATTCTTGGGCTGGAATGCTTCCTAGAAAAGAGTTAGAGAATTTTATTTTGCCTGCGCTCAAAAGACTAGTAAACTCAGTCGATGTGCCCGTTTTAGTTTTTTCAAGGGGAAGTAGTTTTCATGTGAAGGAGTTTCTTTCTCTTGGAGCTGATGGCATCAGTTTTGATGCGGGTCGCCCTTTAGCTGAAATACGTCAAGAGGTTCCTCTTTCTACTGCTGTCCAAGGAAATTTACCTCCTGAGTTTCTTTATGGTTCTATCGAAACGATTCAAAGAGACACCCAAGCTCATCTCACATCAATGAGAGATGATCCTGGTTTTATCGTCAATTTAGGGCATGGAGTTCTGCCGGATATTCCGGTGGAGCATGTCCAAGCGTTTATTGAAACAGTTGTTACCAATTAGCCGTTGGCGGCATCGAGCAAAGAATTGCTTCAGGGTTTCCTCCTGAAGAAAAACCAAACTTTGTTCCTCTATCATAGAGAAGATTGAACTCTACATAGTGTGCGCGCATGCGGTTTTGGAGTCTTTTGTCTTCTTCTGTGTAAGGGTCATCAATGTGTTTTTTGTAAATTGGCATGATCGCATCTAAAAAAGTACTTCCAACAGACTTCCACATGGCGAGATCTTTTTGAAGATCGCCAGTATGAAAATGGTCAAAAAAGATGCCTCCAACACCGCGCTCTTTTTTCCAATGTTTAATAAAGAAGTAGTCGCGAGCATTTTGAGAAAAACGAGGATATAAATGCTCTCCAAATGGATCTAAACTGTTTTTTGCGACCTGATGGAAGTGAGCGGTATCTTCTTCTCGTGGGAATCCCATAGGAGTGAGGTCATACCCTCCTCCAAACCAAAACTGCTTTTCGGTTTGGATGAAGCGGACATTCATGTGAACTGTTGGCATTTTAGGATTTTTCATGTGAGTGATAAGACTGACACCTGTAGCGAAAAAATGTCCTTCGTCTGCATTGAAAGGAGCTTTATCCCCACGTACTCCTGACCAATTAACAGCTGCTTTTTCAAATACATCACCCCGAAGCACACTCATTTCTCCACCTCCACTTCCCGCGTGAAAGTTCCATGGTGTACGCTCGAATCTTTGACTCGGCTCTAAAGACTCAAAGGCAGTTATGATTTCATCACGCAAGCGTTTTAAATGGGTGACAACTTCATCTTCCATAGTGGTAGTCTCCTTGATTTCATCAAACATAAGTATTATCATGCTAGAATTTAAATTTACACTGAGGATTGAAACCGATGAAACGACTCCTGCTATTGTCTATGCTGCTTTGTTGCAGCTTCGCCTTTTCTTCAACAAGACTTCTAGATGCTGTTGTGGATGTCAAAGTTGTTTCTGCTGAATATGACTATGACTCTCCTTGGAAGTCATCATCACAAGCTCGCTTTAGAGGATCGGGCTTTTTAATTGAGGGCGGCTACATTTTAACAAATGCTCATGTTGTCCAAAACCAGCTATTCATCGAAGTCAAATCGCAAAACGGAAAAACGACTTATGCAGATTTGATTGCGGTTTCACATGTTGGAGATCTTGCTCTTTTGGCACTAGAAGACCCCACTATTATGCAAGGAGTGACACCGCTAAAAATTCGTAATCATATGGCAGAATTAAATGAAAAAATTCTCATTGTTGGTTTTCCTTCAATTGGAGAGACACTTTGTGTGACTGAAGGAAAAGTGATTCAAACGGAGCTCGATTGGTATGTACACACATTTTCAGATCTTTTAGTCCATCGCGTTGATGCACGAGCTTTTGGAGGAAACAGTGGTGGGCCAGTTTTAGCTGAGGGTGAAGTTGTTGGTGTTTTGCATCAAGGAACGGAAGATATTCACGATATCATTCCAACACCAATCGTTCTCCACTTCCTTCAAGAAGCCGGTGTAGGCCAGGTTGAAGGATATCCAACATTTGCCTACCCATTTTTTAACTTTTATCAAGAAATGCGTAATCCAGCTCTCCGAGCGTATTATCAGATGCATCCTGATGAAGAGGGAGCCCTCGTTCGCTTCATTCCAGAGAATCACTTTTTTAGTGGATCATTATTTCCTGGTGATATCATCCTTTCAATCGATGGGTATTCAATCAATCAAGACCAAATGGTTGAACTAGACAACGGAGTCAGAGTAGATCTTAAATATCTCATTGCTCAAAAGTTTTATGGCGAATGGATCGATCTTATGATCCTCAGAGAGGGTAAACGCTTTCCTCTTTCTATATTTGTCGATCCTGAGAAAAAAGGAGCCCCTTTAATTCCAAGAGATCGGTTTGATCAGCCTCCGACTTATTACGTCAATGCAGGACTAGTCTTTCAACCGATCGATAGCCAGTTTAAAGATCAGTTTGATCAATGTGATTTTTCTGATCGCCTTGACTACTATTTTTATTCTGGAAAAGTAGAAGACGGTCGCACTGAACTAGTTGTCTTAACCCAAATCCTACCCGACAAGGTCAATGAGGGGTATAATTGTTATCCAGATATCGGAATCGTTGATCAAGTGAATGGAAAAAAAATTCGGAAAATGGAAGACGTCATTCAAGCCTTTGATGGACATAATGGGGTCTATCATCATATTGTGACAGAATCTGACTATGAGATTATTATCGATGTTGAGCTAGCTCAAATCAGAAATGAAAAAATTATGAAGCGATACGGGATCCCAGCCGATCGCTCTTGTGATTTGGAGTAAAAAAGGTGAAAAAAAAAGCGATTATCTTAGGAGGAGGAATTTCAGGACTTACGCTTCGGTATTATTTAAGTCGAAAGTATCCTGATCTAGATATTACTCTTTTTGAAAAAGAACATCGCTTAGGAGGCATCATCGAATCGATGCACGAGGGAGGCTTTTTTTTTGAAAAAGGGCCTCGCACCTTTAAAGCTTCAAAAAGCCACCATTTGCTAAGCCTCATTTCTGAGCTTGGAATGGAAAAAGAGGTTGTTGTGTCTGAAAAAAGAGCAGCGCGCCGCTTTCTTTGGAAAGATGATCAATTGCATGCACTGCCGATGCAACCTCTGCCGCTTCTTTCCTCTCCTCTGACACGAAAACTCATTCCGGCTCTCATGAAAGAATGGAAGCAGGATGCAGGAGAGCCTGATGAAACGATTCATAGTTTTGCCAAGCGTCGCTTGGGAATCTATGCAGCAGAAGTTTTTTTCGATCCTATGACCCTTGGCATCTATGCAGGAGACATACGTAAACTGTCTATAGCTTCTTGTTTTCCTTCGCTTAAACAACTCGAGAAAAGTCATGGTTCGATAACCAAAGGGCTATTTAAAAAGAGAAAAGAAGGTAAACAGCGATTTTCCTATCCTGATGGGATGCGCCCTTCATGTCTCTTCACCTTGCGAGAAGGTGTAGAGACACTTGTTACCGAGCTTACAGCAAAAGGAAAAGGAGAGATTCACCTCAATACCTGCATTGATCAGGTGCAGCTTAAAAATGACAAGGTCCAACTGTCTTATGGAGATGAGACATGGGAAGCTGACCATTTGTTTTGCGCTCTTTCTCCAAAAGGAGCTTATCAATTAACTAAGTCTTGGGATGATCAGATACAAGCCTTTTTTCAAAATCTCGAAACAGCCAGTTTAAGTGTGATCCACCTTGGTTTTCAAAGCAAAATTCTCGATAGAGAGGGCTTTGGTTACCTCATTCCTTCATCACAAGGAGAAAAAATCTTGGGAGTCATCTTCGACTCCTCTGTTTTCCCTCAGCAAAACCTTCATGACATAGAGACTCGGATGACTGTCATGATGGGAGGAGCCCTTCATCCAGACCATCATATGACTGATAAAGAAGAGCGTCTGGCCCAAGCCTTAACTGGGATTCAAAAGCACTTGGGGATTTCTGCTAAGCCTACTTATAAAAATGTGATTCAATATACCCAAGCCATTCCACAATTCACAGTTGGGCATCAAGGACGAGTAGCAGCTTTTCGAGAGGTGACTAAGCAAAAATATCCTCAGGTGACATTTCTTGGAAACTATCTTGATGGTGTTTCTATCAGCGATTGTATCGCAGGTGCTGAGTCAGCTTCACATCAGTTGAATATTTAAGATAAAAAGTATCCAGTGAAACAGAAGCTTGTACAACATCATGAATGATAGAGGAATCATCAAATAGCCTGCTGGGCGACTCACTAAAAAACTGTTAAAGAGTAAGACCACAAGAGCGATGAAAAGAATCGTAATTAAAATAGGAGTGAGGATTGGCAGCGGGATATAAAAAAAAGTGACGGGCCAGAGAATATTAAGGATCATCACCACAACCCATGAAGAAATAGCATACTGGCGAATGATTGACCTTCGTTTTATCCAGATTTTTGCTCCCGCAATGCCCGATAAGGTATAGAGAACAAACCAAGTGGGGATCAGCCAATGAATTGGCAGCGCCCACTCAGGGCGATGGTAGGTTGTATAAAGTGCAATCGTTCCTTTTTGGCTGACAAGAACGGTAAAAATTTGGATGACATATACAATCAAAAGAAAGATCGTATAGACTTCAAATTTTTGCTTTTTGGTATACATACCTTTTTCTTAGCGCATGTTTGAAAAAGAATCAAACAATCGAGAGGGAGGGTTCTTCTTTGAGGTTTTTTAAAGTGGATACAAGTGTTGATAGCTGCTCTTCTGTGTGAAGGGCGTTGAGCGTCAAGCGGAGTCGTGCAGCTCCTCTGGGGACTGCTGGGGGGCGTAAAGTTGTCACAAGAATGCCAGCTTTACCGATTGCTTGAGAGACTTTCAGCATCTCATTTTCGGAGGAGAATAATAGCGGGATAATATGCGAATCGGAGTGACCAACCAACCATCCAGCTGCGGTGAGGTTTTGTGCCAAGCGGTGGCTCTGTTCCAAGACTCTTTTTCGCTCAACCTGCATATCAGGGATTAAATCGAGTGCCCCACTAATCGCGCCGAGAACAGCCGGAGGCAACTTCGTAGTTTCTACTAATTGAGGGCAAAACGCCAGCAAATAATCCCGCATGAGACGATTCAGTCCAATATAAGCTCCAAATGAGCCACATGCTTTTCCAAAGGCACCTGTGACAATGTCGATCCCTTTTCGATGAGAAGCGAGGCCCATTCCATGTTTACCCATCATTCCGATTGCATGGGAATCATCGATATAGAGCAGAGCATCATGTTCGCGCGCGAGTTCAATCAGTGCTTTCAAATCACATGTCTCTCCATTGAGTCCGAATAAAGATTCGGAAATGATGACCTTTGTTGCACAGGGAGTATTTTGGTGTTTTTCTAAAAGGGCTTTCAGCTGGGCAATATTTTGATGTTCATAGCGCAGAAGCTTAGATTGACTTGAGACAGCTGCTTGCATCAAGCTATTTTCGCAAAAGCGATCAATGAAAAAGAGAGCTCGAGGGCCCCCAATTGTTCCAAGAAGCGTTTGCTTAGCTTGAAAAGGTGAAGAGAAAAGTAAAGAGGTTTCTTTGCCTAAAAGATCGGCCAGCTTTTCTTCTACATTGCGATGGCATTCTAGATGCTCTGTGACGAGCCTTGAATTAGATGTTCCGGCTCCCCATTCTAGCACATATTTGATGGTATTTTTTTTCACATAAGGGTGTTGAGAAAGGCCGAGAAAATCATTCGATGCAAAGTTTAAGATCTTTTGCTTTGACGAAACGATATGATTTTCATCAATAGGAACAACGCAGCGCAACTGGCTATATTCCTTTTGCTCTCGATGCTTTTCAAGTGCTTTATTAAAATACTCATACTTTTTCATAACGAAGAAATGTTATCTTTTTTAAAGAAAAAAAGACAAGCTTTCTACACGTCATCCTTAATAAAAATAAAGAGTCAATTGTTTTAACACACTTGTGCTTATTCACTTTAGCTTCCAGAATCTTTTTGAGAGAGTTCTGGAGCTAAAGTGAGTCTGAAATTCTTACGAGTGATCTTTTAAGTATTGGTAGAAATCAACCATTGGATCTGAAATGACAGAACTTGGGTTGTTAGGATTATAAGAATCAATTCCCTCATCAGGCCACCAAAAGGGGCCTCCTAAATCAGAAGGATAGCCGTCTTTTTTGAGTTGCTGTAAAAGCTGGAGATAAACTTCTGCAGCAGCCTGTCCACGGTTTTTTGTATCTATGTGGTACTTGCCCCCAGCTGAAGCATTGGGATTTTCGTAAGGAACATTGTCTTCGAATCCAATATGGATTTTCCCTGCATTTTGTTTGCCAATGACGTCCATCCATTGTTCGATACCCCAATCTTTATTGTTGGCGTCGATGTAGTATTGAGTTTGAGAGTAAAGCATTAGGTTTAACCCATCAAAAAGATCACCAAAAATAGGCTTTCCTTGATCATCATAAAACAAAGGTTTAAGCACAGAAGCCCGCTTGGTGCTTCCTTCTAGAGTGAGAAGGACCGTTTTTCCCTGTGGAGCAAGTTGATTGTGCAATTCTTGAAAAAACTCTTTTTGCTCAGCAGGAGTATTTTGATGAGCAAAATTTTCAGCTCCCGTGTCTTCTAGATCAAAATCTACAGAGTCAATGTGATACTTTTGCATAAAAGCAGCCAGTTTGTCTGCTTGTCCTTGCGCTGTTTCACCTGGACCACAAATTTTAAGCCCTGAAGCATCTTCTCCTCCAAATGAAAGATCGACTTTCATTCCAGATTTGTGTGCTTCATCGATAAAAAGCTTCATCATATCAACAGGTTTTCCATCAGGGCCTAAAAAGTGTTCATTTTTCAGAACGGCAATCAAAGCATCTGTTGCAGGGGCCTTACTATAGTCACCACTATAAAGGGCATCGATCGAGCCGATTTGAGTGAAGTCAATATTGACTTGTCCCATGCCGGCGTCTTTCATTCTTGTAAAAATGCTATCGAGGTATTCCTTAAATGCTTCCTCATTTAGAGTTGCTTTCCAGTGATTTGAAGCTGGGTAAGTGATGAACTTTTTTCCATCATAAGAACCAGACCAGATAAAGCTGTCGATTTTTGTATAATCAAAATATCCTTGTTCTTTGCCGCCAGGTTTTGGAGGTGGAGGAGGGTGAATATCATTTTCGACAGTTTGAATGCAATTGGTAAGTGTCGATAGTGCAGACGAAGCAAGTTGAGCTGCTTCTTCAAAGGTTTCCTGAAGGCCATTTAAACTTTGAATGTCACTTAAGAGCTTTTGAGCAGCTTCAACATCAGACTGAGTTGGATTAGGCTTTTCACTCAATGTTTTTAAGCTATCTAAATTGAGCTCCTCACTGCTGAGTTGGTTTTGCAAGTGCGATAGATCTTCTTTCAGTTTACTTGCACTTGACTGAAGGCTGCTAAGTGCATCTTTAGCTTTTTTTAGATCGTCAAGAGCGTGTGCTTTTTTTGTTGGATCTTTAATTGTTTGGACTTCTTGTTCAAGCTTGTCAATCGTGTCACTTGCTTGCTGAATTTTGTTGTTTAGAGAGAGGAGACTACTTTCATCTGAAGAGATAGCGTTTTTTATCTGATCAATCACTTGCTCTGCTTGTGATAAGTCGTCTGCGATTTCATCTTTGGGCGACGACCCTCCTTTGGCTCTTTGCTCAATGTCTTTGACATCTGCGGCAAAAGCAGTAGCTCCATCGCTATGAGCATCTTGTGCTAACTCCTTTTCAAGGTTAATCAGATAGGCTCGCGTACTTGGGTTGCTTGTTGAAGCAAGTATTTGTTCTAAAAACTGAAACGCTGCAATGTAGGGCTGATAATTTTCTTGGAAATGATCTGGTTTAGAAGTAGGACTGGCATGACTTTCTGAAGGAATGAGATTGAGGTTACTCATGAAATTACCCCTGTAATAGGTATTGTGAATCCCCCTATTTATACTGAAATAAACTCAAAATTTGGTTTTTTGACTGTATCAGACATGTGTATCTTTTGAGCTACTTACATCACTCAACTTATTTAAGTTGAGCTGCTTCAGTGCTAATTTACTGCTCAAAACCTAAATTGCTGATTTTGTCAAACTCCCAGATTTTGAATTTACTTCATTTCTTTCTAGAGCCGTCTCTCCTAATATTAATTATATATAAATAATTAATAATTTACTTTAATTTTGAATTTAATTACATAAACTACTTATCAATAGTAGCTTAGGTTTATCCTCGATAAAGCAGAGGATGGGTTGTATTTTTGAGTCGATCTCCAAAGACATAGCCCATTTTCTTATAGACATGAGTTTGAGGATCGCTTTGGCAGAGGCGATAGAGGGTGGTATTCTCGGCATAAGTAATCATGATTTGAATCATGCCGGGGCTTGTCATGAGATGCTCAAGAGAAAGGGGAGCGTCAGGAGAAAAAAAGATCCCACTCCCAGCTCGCCGAGGAATAGGAATCAGGGTTTGAACATCATCTTCAATCGAAAGCTCTAAGCTTTCGGTGGGCACAGCGGGGGCTTCAAGGTGAAGAATGAGGCCGCAGGCGATCCCTTGAAGGCAAGAGGCAGAACTCAGCGAAGTTTCTTTTTTAAAAAGAGGAGGGATGTCTTTGTCGGAAACAGTTGCTGCTTGTGGAATATAGAAAGCTTGGTCGAAACCAATGCGTAGAGGCTTTTTTTTCACCAGGTTAGAAGCAACTTCAGCTAAATGAGGGCGGAAGAGAATTTTTTTAATCGCATTCGAATCGCGCCAGGTATCAAATCCAGAGAGGTAGAGATTTTTAAGAGGTTGATATTTGAGTTTTTCGCTCTGTGTATTGAGCCGCATTGCAAGCGTTGTCGAGATGGCATCTTTAAGCGTCTTGATTTCTTCTGGGGTAAGAAGATTTTCAAATTCAACATAATGGCGTTGATAAAAAAAATCGAGGTGTTCCTTCGCTAAGGCAAATTTCATATTTTCTCTTGATGTATATAGCGTAGATTGTATCCTAGAAGAAGAGAATTATCTAGTAGAATTTCATGCAAACAATAGATCAGTTGCGGGAAGAGCTCTCTCAAATTGAAAAAACAATTGGCTACCAGTTTAAAGATTCCTCTTTAGTTGAACGAGCCTTTGTTCACCGCTCCTTTATTAATGAAAATAGAGGGGTTGTTGAAGGGCATAATGAACGCTTAGAATTTTTAGGTGATGCTGTTTTAGGCTTAATTGTCAGCGATTTTCTATATAAAGAACTGCCTGATCACCCCGAAGGAGAACTATCTTATCTACGCTCGCGTTTAGTAGAGGCTGCAACATGTGCCCTTTATGTAGAGAAGATAGGAGTGGTAAATTACATTCTGATGGGTAAAGGGGAGGCAATGAATGAAGGGAAAGGGCGCTTGACCATTTTAGCAGACCTCTTTGAAGCGCTAATCGGAGCGATTTATTTAGATGGTGGCATGGAGGCTTCTTACCAATTCTTTTTTAACCATTTTAAAAATGATATTTTGGAAATCATTGAAAGCCCGACGAGAAACTGGAAAGCAGAACTCCAAGATTATTGCCAAAAAAACTATCAAAAGCCACCGGCTTATGAAGTGGTTGATGAAAAGGGGCCTGATCATGAGAAAACTTTTTTCATCGTTGTAAAACTCGATGAGCGAATTTTAGGGGAAGGAGCTGGAACATCGAAGAAAGAAGCTGAGCAAATGGGAGCAAAGCAAGCGATTGAATCCTTGGAGAAAGAGTGAGTAAGCTAAAAGCCGTTTGGGTGTGTCAAGCATGTGGCAATAAGCAGATGAAGTGGTCTGGGAGTTGCAACGTTTGCAACGAATGGAACACCTTTGTGGAAGAAGTGTCTATTCCTGAAAAAAAAGCTCGATTTGAAAGCCAAAACATGCGCACTGCCAAGCCCGTTCTTGTTCAAGATGTCGATACGGAAAACTTTAAACGCTATCAAACAACCTACCAAGAGTTTGACCGATTAACGGGTGGTGGCGTTGTACAAGGTTCTTTGAATCTTTTAGGTGGAGAACCGGGTATTGGTAAATCGACACTTTTGCTTCAACTTGCGAAGAATTTTGCAGCGCAAGGGCTTGTTGTTCTTTATGTCTGTGGAGAGGAATCGACAGAGCAGACATCGCTAAGAGCCAAACGTCTAGGAATCCAAAGCGACAAACTCTATTTACTAAGCGAAACGATTTTTTCAGCTATTCGCTCTCATGTTGAAAAGCTTCATCCTGATATTCTCATCGTAGATTCGATCCAGATCGTTTATAAAGATGAGCTGACAAGTGCTCCTGGATCTGTCACTCAGGTTCGTGATGTTGCAATGGAATGCATGCATCTTTCAAAAGGTCTGGGAATCACAACGTTTTTAGTGGGGCATGTCACAAAAAGTGGTGAACTTGCAGGCCCTCGAGTCCTTGAGCATATCGTTGATACCGTCTTTGAGTTTGAAGGGGATCGACAGCATGGATATCGGTTACTGCGTGGGATTAAAAATCGCTTTGGTCCAACAGATGATGTGGCAATCTTTCAAATGGTTGAAAATGGTCTTCAAGAGGTGTTGAACCCTTCCCTCACTTTTATGGAAGAACGTATGAAAGACTCACCTGGTTCCATTATGATCCCAACCCTTGAAGGCACGCGTGCTTTACTTGTTGAAGTACAAGCCCTAGTAGCGCCATCATCTTTTGCATCGCCTTCAAGACGCTCGACAGGGCTTGATTCAAAACGCCTTTCACTTTTGTTAGCTGTTTTAGAAAAACGGATGGCTTATCGACTGCATGCACTTGATGTGTTTGTGTCTGTTGCAGGAGGCATGCGTATTTCTGAGCCGGCTGTTGATTTAGGCGTTGTTCTTGCCATTGCATCATCCTATTGCAATCGCGCGGTTTCTTCAGATACTGTGGTTATTGGGGAAGTGGGGCTTGCTGGAGAGGTGCGCTCTGTTCCACGGATTGAAGCGCGCATTAAAGAAGCGATTCACATGGGATTTAAACGGTGTTTTCTCTCAGAAAAAAATCTGAAAGGGATCAATAAAAACTTAAAGGAAAAAATTAGCCTGCATGGCATCTCTCGAGTTGAAGATGCTATCCAGCAACTCATCACAAACGTATGAACTTATCTCACAGTTATAAAATCATGCTTTTTGAGCCTTTTTCCCTAAATTTTGACTTCCTTTCTTGCCCTACTTCCTCAAGGATGGGCATCAAAATGAAATCAAAAGATTTCCAACAGTGAGATAGGTTCATGAGCATAACAGTTGGATTAAGAGATTCGAAACTATCACGAAAACAGTTTGAAGAACTCTTAACCCTTCTTTCCTCAGATTACTCATTCATCCCCATTCCTACTAAAACAGTCGGTGATCGTCAATTAGATGTTTCCGTTAGAGACAAAGATAAAACCGACTTTTTCACAAAAGATATTGATGAGATGCAACTTGCTGGAGAGTGTCGCATTAGTCTTCATTCCGCAAAAGATTTACCAGACCCTCTGCCAGAGGGGCTCAAAGTCATTGCATTAACGAAAGGGCAAGATTCTTCGGACTCACTTGTTTTTCGAGAAGAAGAAAGTTTGCTAACCCTTCCCAGTGGAGCCCTAATTGGATCTTCTTCACCAAGGAGAGATCAAACAATTAAGAAGCTGCGTCCTGATCTACTTTGTGTTGAGATTAGGGGAACCATCGAGCAAAGGTTAGAGAAGCTTTTCCAAGGAGAAGTCGATGCGCTTGTTATTGCTGAAGCAGCGCTCATTCGTCTTGAGTTGACAAATTTAAATCGCATGGCTCTTCCTGGCTCAACGGCTCCTTTGCAAGGACAACTAGCAGTTGTAGCAAGAGAAGAAGACCAAGAAATGGTGAGGCTCTTTGCCTCCATCGATAGTAGAAGATTTAACCCCGGTAAAAACATGCCTCAAACCACCCTCTATTTGGGACTGGATCCCATCAACTTTAAAACAGAAAACAACCTGATTCACTGTCCTATTATTCAAACAATTTCACGGGACTTCAACCTTCCCAAAATTCGGCATGTTTTTGAAGATATTCCTGACTATACGCACTTTATTTTCACAAGTAAGGTAGGGGCACAAGTCTTTTTTGATTGCTTACTGCATCATGGTTACACTCCTGACATTTTGAAAGGAAAAGAAATCATCACAGTTGGAACGGTTACGGCTGTTGCAGTCGAAGACTGTGGAGGAAAAGTCACTCAAATTGCTAAGGAGGAAACACAAGAAGGAATCATTAAAATGCTGACCAAGCAAGACTTGGATCGAGCGTATATGTTTCTTCCTTGCTCATCTCTTTCAAGGCCCGATTTAGCTCATTTTCTGATGATTCGGCGGATTCGGCACCAACTATGTCATCTGTATGACACCCAGGTTCGCGAGCCTGTAGAAAAACCGAATCTTGAGGAAATAGATGAAATTGTTTTTACCAGCCCGTCAACTGTAGAGGCGTTTCAAAAAGTTTTTGGTGAAATCCCTAAGAATAAAAAATTAACTTCAATTGGTCCAATTACAGAAAATAAATTAAACTTGTTATTTACAAAATAAAGTACCTGGGTTTTAATAGGCGTATAAAAATTTTATTTGGACAACCCTAGGGTTGTCTTCTTTTGAAGTCTTTGCTAAGCTTTTTGACACCTAGCGTGAGGTAATAACAAAAATGCCGATGAATTTTTTGAGATTATTTGCCCGTCATCAACCTAAAATTAAAGTTAAATCCACTAAAAAAGATGGATTTAGTGGTTGGGTTAAGTGCACGAGTTGTGAAGAGATGATTCATGCAAATGAACTTCAAGATAACCACAACTGTTGTCCTAAATGTGACTACCACTATCGATTGTCTGCCATTCAACGTGTTGAACTGCTTGCAGATGAAGACTCTTTCGAGGAACTTTTTGCAGAGCTAGAACCAACCAACCCCCTCAATTTTGTCGACTCTGAAGATTACGAAGACCGTTTGAAAAAAGCTAAAAAGAAGACAGGTCGTAATGAAGCTGTCTTAGTTGGCACCTGTACCATAGAGAAGATTCCCGTTGCAATGGGGATTCTTGACTTTGGGTTCATGGGTGGATCAATGGGGTCAGTCGTTGGCGAACGCCTTACCTTACTTATCGAACATGCAATCAAACATAAGCTCCCTGTCATTCTGATTTCCTCATCGGGAGGAGCTCGTATGCAGGAATCGATTTTCTCTCTCATGCAGATGGCAAAAACATCTGCAGCTTTAGCGAAACTCAGTGAAGCACGACTTCCTTATATTTCTGTTCTTGCCAATCCAACAACAGGTGGAATAACTGCATCGTTTGCATCGCTGGGAGATCTAATTATCGCAGAGCCTGATGCCTTAATTGGGTTTGCGGGGCCACGTGTCGTTGAACAAACGATTGGTCAAAAGCTACCTGACTCGGCCCAAAAATCAGAATTCCTCCTTGAAAAGGGGATGCTTGATTGTATTGTAAGACGGGTGGAACTCAAAGAAAAGCTCGCGTTTTTCCTGAACTTCCTTTCTGACAACAAGAAGCCTCTTGTCAGTAAGAAAGAGATGCATTTAGGGGTTGAAACAGAGCGAGAAAAATTAGATGATTTAATAGCTCTCTCTACACAAGAAAGAGAGAAAAATGCGATTAAAGTCACCTCAGAGTGAGACATGAAAAAGCAAACTGTTCCGACGCTTGTCGATGAGGAAGCCTCGCTTCCTGTTTATGGATCTGAAGAAGCTGCTGGAGCCGATGTCAGGGCTCATATCAAAGAAGAAATCATTTTACATCCTGGAGAAAGAAAGCTCATCCCAACTGGGTTGCGTTTTGCTATTCCAAAAGGATTTGAAATTCAAATCAGGCCGCGTAGTGGTTTGGCCTTAAAGCATGGAATCACGGTTCTCAATGCACCCGGAACTATTGATTCAGACTATCGTGGTGAAGTTGGAGTGATCCTCATTCACCATGGAGATGAGCCTTTTACCATCACCCCTCAAATGCGCATTGCACAGATTGTACTTGCGCCAATTTTTCAAGCAACCTTTGCCCTTAAAGACGAACTTGTGGCAACAGAAAGAGGAGAAGGCGGTTTTGGCCATACTGGAACGCATTAACCATCTTTTCAAGAAAGGAGGATCTGTGACCCTCTCTGAATTTTTAGAGGATGGGGTGATTTGTTTTTTAGAGTCAAGTCACCGAGATGAAGCGCTCAAGTCTCTGGTTGATGCCCTAGTTAGTGCTGGGAAAATTCCAGATTCGAAAGCTTTTTTTGATGCCATATTGAAGCGAGAAAAAATCGTTTCGACAGGTATTGGGATGGGAGTTGCCATTCCACATGCAAAGTTAGAAGGCTTTGATCACTTTTTTGTTGCTGTCGGTGTGCAAAAATCAAAAGAGGGAATCGAGTGGGATGCTTTAGATGGAGCTCCTGTCAAACTGATCTTCATGATTGGTGGCCCTGCCAGTCAACAAACGGAATATTTACAAATTCTTTCCCGATTGACAGCTGCTATTAAGGATGAAGCTCGGCGGAAAAGTCTTTTAATGGTAGAAAATTCTAAACAAGTCATCAATCTCTTTACGGGCTGTTAAGTTGCTTTTTTCATGTTTTTCATTTAATTTGTGAGCATTATGAAAAACACAACATTAACAATCTGTGGGATAAATGTGCAGCCTGGTGAACGGGTGACTTTAGCACTGCCAACTCCTGAAATATATACTTGTGCCCCTATGCATATCCCCATGCATGTTTTACATGGGCGAAAGGCAGGTCCCAAGCTATTGATTTGTGGGACTTTTCATGGAGACGAAGTTAATGGCATTGCGATCATTCAACGGCTTCTTAATTCTGGAAGTTTAAAGAGTCTAAGTGGGACTCTGATTGCGATTCCTGTGATGAGTGTTTATGGGCTCATCAATCATAGCCGTTTACTGCCAGATGGTCATGACTTGGAAGCGAGCTTTCCAGGTTCAGAGACAGGGTCTTTTGCGGCCCGACTTGCACATATTTTTACAACTGAAATTTTAGATCATTGCACTCACTATCTAGGGATACGTACAGGTGGTCCAGAACGTTATAAAGTGCCTCATGTTCTGTATCAAAAAGAAGATGAAGTCGCTTATAAACTAGCCCAGTCGTTCGGATCTCAGATTATTCAATCAACAGAAGATAAGTTAGGGATCTTTGATCATGACCCTAACAAACCTAAGTGCCCTGTTTTGATTTACGAGGCTGGAGAAGCGAATCGTCTGGATGAGTGGGCTGTTCGAACGGGTGTTAAAGGGATGGTACGTATCATGCGTGAGCTGGGAATGATTCGATTAAAGTCTAGCCAAAAAGTGGTTTCTCCTTTTGAAGTGTCTGAGACCACTTTAGTCCGTGCTCCCGGAAGTGGACTGTTTTCATTTAAGAAGAGAGTGGGAGATCAAGTTGGCTAAGGGGAAACTTTAGGGGTTGTTTCTGATCCTTTTGGAACAGAGCAACACCATCAAGTCATTGCTGCGCAGACTGGTTTTATTATGGAAATCGCAACGCAGCCTTTGGTTTATGAAGGACAAATTATTGCTCAGATTGGGCATTACAAACAAGAAATCCCCTCTGTGCTCCCAGTTGATGTTCCGCCAGTTCCCCCAGACATTGTAAATAATTAGTGCTGAGAAGATAAACTCATGAAAAGCCAGTCACGCTCTCCATTATTTCTTGGGATGTTTATTTGGGGGCTGGCTGCACTTTTTTTTCTATATGAATTTTTTCTTCGGGTTTTTGTAGCAACAATTTCTGATGCAGTAATTGCTGATCTTGATCTGACAGCTCAGCAGTTTGCTACGATGGGTGCAGGTTACTATCTTGTTTATTCGATTATGCAGCTACCTGTAGGGATCTTAGTTGATCATTTTGGAGCGAGACTTCTCTTAACTATCGCCGTATTTTTAGCGGGGTTAGGAGGGTTTTGGTTTGGTTTTGTTCATGGTTTTTTTGATGGATTTATCAGCCGCTGTTTTATGGGGTTTGGTTCTTCATTTGCCTACGTATGCCTTCTTGTTCTTGCCTTAAGTTGGTTTCCTCGTAAGCATTTTGGATTGATGGCAGGAATCGCAAACTTTTTAGGTGCAGTTGGGCCTATTTTAGCAGGAGGACCTCTCGCTTTTATTTTAACATTGTTTCATGATAACTGGCGTTTAGTCATCGGAGGCATTGGTGCATTTGGCTTTCTCTTGGCTATTCTCATTGGAGTTTTTGTGAGAAATGCTCCTCCAAGAGAGCAAGGAAAAATGGTTCATTTAGAGCCTGCCAAAGAGACCCTTGCTGTGCGGCTACGCTCTCTTCTACACAACCCACAAGTTTGGTTTATTGTTATTTACTCAGGCTTTATTTATGTTTGCTTGCCTCTGCTCGGTGCTTACTGGGGGACTAGTTATCTGCAGTCGCGTGGGTTTTCAAGAACAGTAGCCGCTTCAATTGCGTCTATGCTTTGGATTGGAATGGGAGTCGGAGCGCCACTTTTAGGCAAACTTTCTGATACAATGAAACGGCGGAAGCCTTCTTTATATTGCTGCGCACTTCTTGGAATAATCATTACAATTTGCACAGTTTACCTCCCAGTTGAGAGTCGTCTGTTGTACATGGTTTTATTCTTTCTCATTGGTTTTGCTAGCTCAGCTCAAAGCGTCGCTTTTGCAATCATTGCCGAACATGTCCCTTCCAAGCTTCATGCAACAGCCATTGGCATTAACAACACCATGATTATGCTTTTTGCAGCCATCCTGCCACCCATTGTGAGTAGCTTTATTGGAAGATCAGTAGCAGCGCATCATGAAACAGCTGGCTATTTTCTCCCGGATGACTTTAAAGCGGGATTTTTCCTCATGCCTATCTTTTATCTCTGCGCTTATCTCATTGCTACGTTCTTCATTCGAGAGACATATTGCCGTCAACAGTTTGAGGTTGTTAAAGTAAAAAAAGCCGACTTTCAATGATCTTGTCAAATATCCCATAAGTTCTTACAAGGGAGTTATGGGACGTGAAAAGAAAAAGCAAGAGCATTCGTTTTGCGACATGCAATACACCCATGATGAAAATGGGAAAGAAATGCTAATTAAAGATGGCCGTTTCCAAGTCATGATGGAATGGGAAAGGCCTTATATGGAAGCCTGTATTGACGCCTTGGAGCCTAAGGGAGATGTTTTAGAAATTGGGTTTGGCTGTGGCTACTCTTCGACTCATATTCAATCCTATCTTCCAAAATCCCATACCATTATTGAATATCATCCAATCGTTTTTGAAAAAGCTCAAGAATGGGCCCAGTCCTACGAGAATATCACCTTGGTCCAAGATACATGGCAGCATGCTCTGGATTCTTTAGGGGTGTTTGACTCTATCTTTTTTGATGACTATCCTTTGGAATCAGGAGCAGGTTTTGATGGAGATTCTCAGCAAGTCAGCGAATGGGGTCGCATCATGGAGGAAAAAGAGCCTCTGATGCAAGATGCGCGGAAGAAAACCACTTTTCTCTCTACGCTCAAATATTCAGATGAAGATCTTGATAGTTTCTTTTTGCAGTTGCCTATGGTTGAGTCGACACCAATTGAGTATATCCTCTCATTTTTTTGTGAGTTAAGGGAAAATGATCAAATCACTCTGACTCAACAGGAGTATATGTTTGAGAAACTGAAAAAACAGTGGAAGATTGAAGAGGGGACGATTCAAGCTTTCTTAAAGCAACGACAAAAGCGGCCTTTACCTGAGAGAGAAAGTGCTGATCGGTTGAATGAATTTTTTAATTTATGTGCTGAGAAGCATATGAAGTCTGGTTCGCGTTTTTCCTGTTTTATTAGTGATCCCATCTCTAAGTTTCAAGAATCGGAGTTTCTTCAGACAGTCAACAATGATCCCCGCTATACATATGAAGAAGAGCTTGTCGCGATTGAAGTGCCCGAAAACTGTGGTTATTATAGCGAAAACCAAGCTTTAGTTATCACAATCACAAAAATTTAATCTTTTTTTGTCATTTCTGTTCATTCCTTTTCGCGAACTGGAACAATAAAAAATCCTTTAAAATCAGTGCTTTAAAAACAAATAAGAGCTTTTTTCTAAACGAAAAGGCAAAGAAAAGTCTGAGATTTTTTTGGATAGAATGTTGTAATAAAGTCAGAAGTATTATAGGTTTGACAATAAGTGTAACAAGAGTTTACTTTAAGGTTTCTGTAAAGATTGCCGTAGATGAGGTAAGTCAATGGATCTCAAAATCAAAGATGTAGCTGAGCTTTTAAATGTGTCGGAGACGACAATTCGGCGTTGGTTATCTGAGGGAAAGATCCCTGCCTATCGTCTTCATCACCAATATCGTTTCAGTCGTATTGAAATTGAAAATTGGATGATGAGTTGTCGTTTAGAAAAGGGTCAAGGAACTTTTCTTCCAGGAGAAGAGAAGGAAATCTACCCCAACCTTCAGGACAAAAAAAATGAAAAGGATCCGGAAGATTTACAAAAAAGAGGCATGCAGCAATTTGGCCTTTACCGTGCGGTTCATCGAGGAGGCGTCCACACAGAGCTGACGTCTCAAACAAAAGAAGAGATTATTAAAGAAACGATGGAGATGGTTGCAGATAATTTGTCACTTGATCCCGCAGTGGTGAGTGAACTCCTTCTCGATCGTGAAAAGCTGATGCCGACTGCGCTGAATAATGGTATTGCCGTTCCACATACGCGAGACTTTTTACTCAAGGGACCAACAGATGTGGTTGCCGCTGTCTTCCCCAAAAAGCCAGTTGATTGGGGAGCATTGGATGAACATCCTGTTCATACACTCTTTTTCCTTTTTGCCTCTGATGATAAACGTCACCTCCATCTCTTAGCAAAACTGGCTCACCTCAGCAGTAATGAAGAAGCTCTTGAGCTGCTGAAGTCAAGGCCCAGTAAGAAAGAACTTCTCGATTACATCAAAGATTGGGAATCCAAAGTTCTTAGCCAATAAACGCATCACTTAAATGTAAGAGGCACACTATTTTTGCTGCTTAAATTGCAAGTCTAGGTGTCTATCAATTAGCTACTCTGTTGTTGCAAATCTTAGGACAGCTTGAACTGTTAATGACATATTGACCCTCCCTTATCATAAAAAAAGATGCATTACTTTATTGAATGCGTCTCGTTTTATACAAGCCAATGCATAAAGCATGTGCCAATCAATTACCTTCTTCGGAGGCGTCTGATGGATCTTTGGTCGCAGTCGATGTTGTCGCGAGCTTTTTCTTTTCTTTTTTCTTCTTTGCCTTAGGTAAGTCTTTATCCTTAAAGATCAACTTTCCTTCTTCAAAAGAAATAGAAATTTCACGTGGTTCATCACCTTCCATTAAGAGTTTTTCGGCTAGAGGATCTTCAAGTTGTTGCTCGATGGTGCGACGCAATGTGCGGGCACCCATTTCTGGTTGATAGCCTTTATCAACAAGATACTCTTTAGCTTGATCATCCAAAGTAATCTGAATGTTCTTACGCTCCAAGCGTTTTTTAAGTTTATCGACTTCAAGATCGATGATTTTGACGAGGTTTTCCTTATCAAGTGCTTTGAAGATAATGGTGTCATCTAAGCGGTTGATAAACTCTGGCTTGTAATGTTTCTTGACAGCCTTATCGATTTTTTCTTTCATTGTATCATAGTCTGGCAAGCCTTCTTTGACACCAAAACCGACTTCTGTTGAACGGCGGATTAGATCAGATCCTAAGTTAGAGGTCATCAAGATGATAGTATTACGGAAGTTCACTTTGCGGCCGAGTGAATCGGTTAAGTGACCATCTTCTAAAATTTGCAGGAGAAGATTCATCACATCAGGATGGGCTTTTTCAATTTCATCAAAGAGAACCACTGAATAAGGACGCTGCCGCACTTGTTCTGTCAGCTGTCCACCTTCTTCATGCCCAACATATCCAGGAGGCGATCCTGTCATACGGCTGACAGCAAACTTCTCCATGTACTCAGACATGTCAACTTGGATAAGAGCATCTTCACCTCCAAACATGTGGATGGCTAGCTGCTTTGCGAGCAGCGTTTTACCCACTCCTGTCGGCCCAAGCAGTAAAAAGGCACCAATAGGGCGATTGGGATCCTTGATATCGGCTTTACTACGTCTAAGCGAGCGGCAGATGACATCAACTGCATCTTTTTGGCCGATAATGTTGTGCTGAAGGAGCTCTTGCATTTTAAGGACTTTCGCCGCTTCACCTTCGGTGATACGTGAGATCGGAATACCTGTATGCTTAGCAATAATGGCAGCAACATCATCTTCATCGACGATCACTTGATGCTGCTCTTTCATTTTCTCCCATTCTGTATGAACTTGCTGCAGCTTCTCGCGAAGGTTTTTTTCTTTATCGCGCAACTTTGCTGCTTTTTCATACTCTTGTTTTCCAATTGACTCTTCTTTTGCTTTACGGAGTTCTTCAATTTCGATTTCTAGTTGATGCACTTCTTGGGGTTGATGGAGCATTGAAATACGAGCCTTAGCTCCTGCTTCATCGATGAGATCGATGGCTTTATCTGGAAGAAAGCGGCCTGTGATGTAGCGATCAGAAAGGTAGACAGCACTCCGGACAGCATCTTCAGTGTAGATACATTTGTGATGCTCTTCGTACTTGGTTTTCAGACCCATGAGGATCTGAGAGGCCTCTTCAACTGTTGGAGGAGCAACGTTAATCTTTTGGAAACGACGTTCTAAGGCGGCGTCTTTTTCAATGTGCTTTCTATACTCATCTAATGTGGTTGCGCCAATACACTGGATCTCTCCACGTGATAAAGCGGGCTTTAAGATATTAGAAGCATCGATGGCTCCTTCTGCAGCTCCAGCACCAACAATAGTGTGTAATTCATCGATAAAGAGAAGGATGTTACCATGTTTCTTCACCTCATCCATAACGGCTTTAATCCGCTCTTCGAATTGACCGCGGTATTTAGTCCCAGCAATCATGAGTGTTAAATCGAGAGAGATGAGTTTTTTCTTCGCTAAATGGTCAGGGACTTCACCTTTAACAATAGCATGAGCCAGACCTTCAACAATGGCCGTTTTACCAACCCCTGCTTCCCCAATGAGTACAGGGTTATTCTTACGACGTCGACATAAAATGAGGATCAACCGTTCGACTTCTTGCGCACGTCCAATCACGGGATCGAGCTTATTTTCGCGGCACAGTTCAGTTAGATCATGTCCATAAGCGCGCAGAGCAGGCATCTTTTCAGATGTGCCACCAGGCCCTGACATTTTCTCCTGGCGTTGACCTGACTGTGAACCAGCCATGCCCATAGGAGGAAGTTGCAGATTAAATGTTTCGAGTTCTTTGAGGACTTCTTTACGGACCTCTTTGAGATTGATACTGAGGTTTTCAAGGATTTGAGTTGCGACGCCATCAGTTTGACGGAGCAGGGCTAAAAGCAGATGTTCTGTTCCTACATAGTTATGGTTCAAACTCGCAGCTTCTTCGTTCGCATATTCGAAAACCTTTTTCACTTTTCCTGTGAGAGCGGGGTCACCATACACTTGAATTTCAGGACCAAATCCCACCAGACGTTCGACTTCACTGAGAACTGTATCGTAATCGACATTGAGATTTCGTAAGACGTTAACAGCAATCCCTTGCCCAAGTTTTAAAAGCCCAAGGAGGATGTGTTCTGTTCCCAAATAATTATGATTGAGACGTTGAGCTTCTTTTTTAGCAAGTTTGATGACTTGTTTGGCTCTGTTGGTGAATTTGTCAAACATGATCGACTCGTTCCTTTATTAATTAATAGCGAAAAAGTTAGCTCAGACAGAGGGCTAGAAGACCTCTTGCCGGCTATAACCTACATTCTGGGGATTGTGCCCTTTTTTGTAAATTTATACCGAATCTGGTACTCTTCCAATAGGTTACATGAGTATTGCAATGTGGAAAATCCTAGATACAGGCATAAATAGCGCCCAGAAAAACATGGACCTCGATGCCAAGCTGCTTGAGGAAATGAAACCTGATGACGCTCCTATCTTGCACTTATATGAGTGGGAACAAGATAGCTGCACTTATGGATATTTCCTAAAGCCCGATAAGTATCTCGATCTGACTCAAGCTCAGAAAAGAGGGCTTACACTCGCTCGACGTCCGACGGGAGGAGGTATTGTCTTCCATGTCTGCGACTTAGCTTTTTCAGCCCTTGTTCCAGCTGGATTTCCCGAATTTTCGCTGAATACTCTCGATAACTACAATTTTATCAATAATGGCGTTAAAAAGGCAGTGAAGAAATTTTTTCAAAAGTCTGAAAGTCCGTCCCTTTTGCCGAAAGATCCCATGCCTATTGATGAGAGCTCTCGTCATTTTTGTATGGCTAAGCCGACCATCTATGATGTCATGATCGATGGAAAAAAAATCGCGGGAGCGGCTCAAAGAAGGCGAAAGCAAGGCTATCTGCACCAAGGAAGTATCGCAATTGCCTTTCCTCAAGAAAATTTTTTACAAGATATTCTCCTGCCAGGCACTCAGGTCCTCGACGCCATGCGCCTCAATACATTCTCCATTTTGGGAAGTGACTATTCCCCTTCAGACCTTAAAGAAGTGCGTCATGGGCTCCGTAACCTTCTTTGTGAGTGTTTGACCTGACCCGCTATCTCCAGCGTAGTTTGCATAGTCATCATTCAACTGGGTGAGGTCATCTTGTAAAACTTTGACCCAGGCGTTTTGCAGTTTCATCATGGCAACACCGACAGCGGTGGTATACATCATGTCTGCAATATCTTTTGGAATGAATGTCTGGTTACTTTTGTCTAGAGCCGTTGCAATTACAACTTCAAAATTTTTCATAGAGCAATCTCCTTTTCGTTAGCTGGTTTTCTGGTTTTGAACAAGAGCCGAGACTTGTTTGGCTCGATTCTGTAAGAGGTTGTTATCTAGACCAAGAAACTGTTGGAAACTACTCGAATCGTATTCAATTTGAGTCTGTTTAGCTTGGCTAACTGTACTGCTACCTGTATTGATAGTATTAAACTGCTCTCCAAATGATTTAATTGTTTCAGATGCCCCTGCGATCCATGCATTCTGGTTATTCACATAGTTTCCAGAGCCAGGATCGCTTGGTTGTGAGGCTGAGGGCCAGAGGTTATTCAGGTATTGCGCAGCATCAGAACCTGTTTTGCCATCAAAAAGGCTCTTAATAGTGGCAATCGCTGTAGTCATTTGAGCAACTGTTCCACTATCTAAGACGATTCCACCCATACTTGTGTCTAGACTCAAACCCTGTTGAATCTCCGAAAGAGCAGTCGTAATTGTGTCGAAATCCTGCTGAGTTCCATCACCATTGTTGAACTGATTAAAGGCTGACTGCGCCTCCGAAACTAAGCTTCGATAATCTGAAAGGACATTCATTTGATCCCCCATAATGCTCAGTTCGTCTTCTCCTTTTTGAAGAATATCTGGCATCATCTGATACATGAAAAAGTTGATGATGAGATCGGGACTCATATGCCTTCCCTTCATCTCATTGATCATTTGAAGTAGATGTGTGTACAAACCAGCATACTGGTGATAGAGTGTTTCCTCTGACTGCATATCGGACTGCACTTGCTCATAATCATGATCAATAGGAACACTGCTGTCTAAATTTAGCATAAAAATGACCTCTATAATTTTATTTACCTTCTTCATCTCATCTCTTCGGCAAGAAGGAACTGTTCATGCTCTTACCCTCCCTATCCTTACATTCAGCAGTAAGAGAGTCTGTAAATCCCTGGCCTAAATATGGCATAGACCTTCTAGTGCCTCATGGTCGCTATTCAAATAGACAAAGTTCTTTTCTCTATTTGACGAGCATCCATGAAGAAAATGGCTAATTTTAGACACAAGAAATCCCTTTGGCAGACATGAAGAGTCTGTCAAACAAGCATTTGCATTGCCCAAATAACAATTCCATTTAGGCATTAAAAAGCCTAAACACGAATCAATGTATTTTCTTAAAGTTAGACGCTATGCATGAATGGCTGCCCATGAGGCCGATCATGCTTTTTTCTTGAACGAGAGACCTGGCTCTCTTGTTTTTTAGATGCACCTAAAGCAGGTGCGAAGTGATATATAATAACAGAAGCATCTTTGCTTTCCGTTAACTTAATAATAACATCTTATTTATTTTTTTAGAAAATAAAAAAACAATCCTAATTTATTAATATTAAATAGATTGCGTTATAATATTAATTATTAATGGTTTAAGAAATATCTCCGTTTTTTCAAGGTCATGATCCTTTTTATGAGTAGTGACACGATCTGCTTTCACAAAGGGTATTACTATTTGACCATTCTAATACTGAATTTTAGATGGTTATTTTAAGAAGAGAGTGAATAAACATAGCTCATTCATTTTCTTCGCCACCAGAGCTAAAATATAAATCGAGCTTTTTTTGAATAATGAACTGTTTATAAAATTCTGATTTAAGTCGTGCAATGAGGTATTGCATCCACTGAACCAAACGCTCTTGATGATCAATTTCTGATCGATCAAGAGTGAGAAAGGTTTCGATCACTTTGCTTTGATAATTAATTTGAAGAGAAAAAGCGTAACCCGTCAGGGAAAAGCTAACTTCCGCTTCATGCATTTTATTAAACTTTTGATCAACATAAGAAATGTCTTGTTGATGGCAACTCAGATGGACTTCAGGAGGAGGATATAGAGGACTTTGATCGTTCATCGTGAGGGTTAAGCAGCAGTCGGTAGGCTGATAGATAAGAGTTTTATTCATACCAATCACTTGCTCAGTGATTAGAGTGACAAGGGGGGCAACATCTTCAACAGTTGTATAACAACAGAATAGAGGGTCATCTTGTTTGAAGCACCCAGCAGGAACGATGGAAAAAGTGGTTTTGTTTTTAAACTCTGTAGGATAGACATGCATTTTTACTGCTTCTTCTTGTAGGCAATAGGCACTAGAAGAAGGAATGTAAGAGTGGCCCTGTGTTGCAAGGTGCAGGATTGCTTGACGAGAACTGATGCGTAGCTCATTAAAAAATATAAAAAGTGCTGGAGCAATCACTTCGTTTTTGTCTAGTGCATGAGGAGAAAACGTCTCCCATCGTTTTGCTGCTGATGGAAAAGCAGCTAAAAGATATTCAAACGTCTTGGCATTTTGAACTGATTTGAGACCTTCACAGACTTCTATTTCGGCAAAGATGCGCCAGCACAGCTCTTTTAGTAATTCCATAAGTTCAGGTTCTTTCCTCAGTTGGTCTGGAGTGAGAAAGAGTTTAGCAGTTCCTGAATAGGTTCTTAGGTTGCCTAGATGCACAATGGAAAAGGAATACGTGTAACATTCAACAGACTTTTCCCAATAAGAGTAGCAACTTTTATGAGTATCAATATCCCAAAGAGGGAGAAAAGTATGCTGAAGAGAGGGGGATGGGAACTCCAGTTGGGATGTTTCTGAGATGCCAGTTGGAAAGCAGCGTGTGTGATGGAGACTATAAGGATAAAGAAGTGCAGAGTACATGAGGAATTGTATTAAAGCACCACAACTCTGAACGTCTTCAGAGTTGCTAACTCCATACTTGGCTAATCCTGCAGCACAGTCTATAATTGAGGTAATCAGTTCTGAATCAATCACAATATCATCCAAATGTCTAGTGAGGATTTGTTCACGAAGCTTGCCTAGCTTGAGAATGATGGAATGAAGGTTTTCCTCTTGTGGAAGGGCGTTTTCCATCAGGTGATTCACTGCGATGTTTTGTTCTGATAAATGAGAAGAGAGGAGTATGTAGGCATGCTCGGGTATCAGAGTTGCTCCTAAAAAGGCTTCCAAGTCTTGAACAATCGGCCAATTTGCCTGAAGAGATTCCTTTTTTCTGACAAATTCATAAGCTAAGTGCAAGAGATGCTTTGTTTCAAATGTATAGGGAAGCTTGAGAATCTCAGAATAGACTCTTTTAAGGGAGTCAGTAAGATCAATACTATCCGGCAGAGCTTGAAGTGGTTGATTTGCAAAGAAGAGCTTGTCACTTGTTGATAGTGCTATTTGGAATTCTTGTTCAAAAGCTTTAATCATTTGATAGGTTCCCAAAGGAAGTTTTCCTGTGAGCTCTCGGTGAAGAGCGCGAAAATAAAGATGACTATCAATAGGGTCTGTAGATTTGCTTTTCATACAATCGATGAATAGTTGGACTTGCTTCTTTCTTTCTTCAACAGTGTTGGAATAGGGTTTGATAAAAATATTAAAAAGTTCTTCTGATGGACCTGAAAGGTTTTCAGGAAGAAGTGATAACACATAATCAAAGAAGACTTCGTCATCCACAAGTGTTTCTAAATGGCCTTTTTCAGTTGCATAATCGAGAACATGCTTGGTTGTCACTGTCACATAAGGGGACTGATGACATTTTAGAATGAACTCGAAAATGCTTGCGATACGGTCATGAGTGATGGCGATAGAGAGAAGGGCAAAGGCATTGTTGGTGTGGTCCCTCTCTTTGGAATAAATAGGACGAAGTGAATTAACCCGTTCAACTAAGACTACGGGGTTCAAAGGACGCTCCATAGGAGAAGGCACTTTTTTATTAAGCTCAGTCATGGTAAAAGTGTATTCAGCTCTAGAGAGCCATCCAATATTGGCATCTTTACTATGAAAGACCCAAAGATAAATGGTTTGCAACGCAGGATTTTTTCGTAGTTCTTTGGGGATATGGCCATGCATGAGGTTGAGAAGGCAACGAAACTTTTCTAAAGTCTCATTAACAACTCCACCATATACGAACTCCTCGGTTAGTAGTTTTTTGGGAAAGCTCATTGCAAAAGAAACGTCCATACGAACAGTTTCATATTTAGAGAAAAGGGTAGAGAGTTCACTGAATACTTCTGGAGGAAAAGAGGGGCCTCCAAGAAGCAATTCAATTGATTTAATGGTGCGATGAATGACGTAGGTTTGGAAGTCACAGGCTTTCATTTCTTTCGGTGGAGGGAGTCGAGGAGGCAGCTCCATTTTATTGGGGAGTTTGACTGACTCATTAGGAAGAAAGTCTTTACGACTCAGAATCATAGACTTATGGGGGTGGGGAGCAAGGAGTTCTTCAGCAATCTCTGAAACATCCGGAACATATGTTTTCCATTCTAAAATAAGTTCGCCCCAAAAAATAGGGCTGCTGGGAGTGAATAGACCAGCCGTGCTAAAGAGATAAGGCATGAGCGTTTCAGGAGTAAAACTCTCAAAAGGAGCATGGGGATATTTTAACAGTGTATAGAGCTGTTTGGGAAGTTTTACTTGGGCTTCTTGAATAGAACTCCATTCTTTATGATGAATAGAAGGGTCATTTTTTCCTAAACGTTTGGGCATTGCTAATCAAAAATATTTTCAGTAAAATTTCTTCTTTAAAACTGCAAAAAGGAGAAAAGATATGCATTGCCCAAAATGTCACTGTAAAGAGAATACTAAAAGTGGTTTTACAAG
>Ga0180433_10000401_pt1 | contig 73993 bp, 56 predicted proteins | sample SS_ome_8_FD_132980 | JGI IMG/M metagenome (GOLD analysis project Ga0180433, IMG submission 132980) | Hypersaline lake sediment archaeal communities from the Salton Sea, California, USA - SS_1_D_1 metaG | ecosystem: Environmental > Aquatic > Non-marine Saline and Alkaline > Hypersaline >...
TGGAAAATCTACTCTTGCTTTTGATACAATTTATGCAGAAGGCCAACGTAGATATGTTGAATCTTTATCATCATATGCGCGTCAGTTTTTAGGTCTTATGAGTAAACCAAATGTTGATAGCATAGAAGGACTTTCTCCGGCAATTTCCATAGAACAAAAAACAACCAGTAAAAACCCTAGAAGTACTGTAGGTACTGTAACTGAAATTTATGATTATTTACGTTTATTATATGCAAGAATAGGAGTACCTTATTGCCCAGACCATAATGTTAAAATTGAATCACAATCTCCACAGAAAATTTCAGAAGACATATCAAAAAAACACAAAGATATGATAACTATCTTATCGCCAATTATTAGACAAAAAAAAGGAACATATGAACAACTTTTTATTGATTTAAATAAAGAAGGATACACAAAGGTTAGAGTTGACAAAGGACTATACCGAACAGATGAAAAAATTGTATTAGACAGATACAAAAAGCATGATATAGAAATAGTAATTGATAGATTAGAACCAAAAGATAAATCAAGACTTACAGAAGCATGTGAAAATGCAATTAAAAAATCAGATGGGCTAGTTATTGTACTTGAAAAAAGCGGAAAAGAAAAAATATATTCATCAAAAATGGCATGTCCAATATGTGGAATGGTTTTTGAAGAGTTACAACCCAGAATGTTTAGTTTTAATAGTCCCTTTGGCGCATGTGAAGAATGTCATGGCCTTGGAATAAAAATGGAATTTGATCCGGATCTAATAATTCCAGATAAGTCAAAATCAATTGCAGACAAAGCAATAAAATTATATAAATCAGTTTTGGATGGTTGGAGAATAAAATATCTTGGAGCTGTTGCAAAACATCATGGTTTTGGTGTTTTTACACCAATTCATGACTTAACAGATGAACAATTTAACATTTTAATGTATGGATCACACGAAAAAATTAGGTTTAATATGGTATCTCGAGGTGGAGATTCGCAATGGAGTGGTAAAGGAACATGGGAAGGACTTATACCTCAATCAGAAAGATTATATAAACAAACTGAGTCCGAATATAGAAGAAGAGATCTTGAAAAATTTATGCGAATATCTCCTTGTCATATTTGTAATGGAAGAAGATTAAAAGAAAAAGTTTTGTCTGTAAAAATTTCAGAAAAAAATATAGCTGATCTAACTGACATGTCAATTAAACAATGTTTGATTTTCTTTAAAACCCTTATATTATCAAAAAAAGAAGAAGAAATTTCTTGGCAAATTTTAAAAGAAATTAAATCTAGATTAGGTTTTTTAGATAAAGTAGGATTAAATTACCTAACTCTTTCACGAAGTGCTGGAACTCTTTCAGGAGGGGAAGCACAAAGAATAAGGCTTGCTACTCAGATTGGTTCAAATTTGATGGGTGTTTTATATATTCTTGATGAGCCCTCAATTGGCCTTCATCAAAAAGACAACAAAAAATTAATTGATACTTTACATAGTTTAAGAGATTTAGGAAATACATTAATTGTAGTTGAGCATGACGAAGAGACTATTAGAAATGCTGATTATGTAATTGATATGGGACCTGGTGCTGGACTTCATGGAGGAAAAATTGTTGCAGAAGGGACACCAAAAGAAATTGAAAATAATCCTGCTTCCCTAACAGGTAAATACTTATCAAATAAGCTTGAAATAGAAACACCAGAGAAAAGAAGATATTCAAATAGATATATAAATATATATGGCTGTAGGGAGCATAATTTAAAAAATATTGATGTAAAAATACCAATTGGAGTGATAAATCTAATAACCGGGGTATCAGGTAGTGGAAAAAGTACACTTATTTATGAAATTTTGTACAAAAGCCTAATGAAAAAACTTCATGAATCTAGGTTAAATCCTGGTGATCATGACAAAATTGAATTTGATGAAAAAATAGATAAAGTAATTGTAATAGACCAAAATCCAATTGGAAAAACACCTAGAAGCAATCCAGCTACATACACAAAAGTATTTGATCATATAAGAAAACTATTTGCGCAGACTAAAGAAGCAAAAAAAAGAGGATATCAACCAGGTAGATTTTCATTTAATGTAAAAGGCGGTAGATGCGAATCATGCAAAGGGGACGGTTTAATAAAAATTGAAATGAATTTTTTACCGGATATATACATACAGTGTGAAGAATGCAAAGGAAAAAGATACAACAAAGAAACACTAGAAGTAAAATATAAAGGAAAAACAATAGCAGATGTCCTTGATATGAGTGTAGAGGAGGCACTTGAACTATTTGAAAAACACAATGTAATAAGAAGAAAACTGGCAACTTTATCAGATGTTGGACTTGATTATATAAAACTTGGTCAGAGTTCTGTAACTTTATCGGGTGGAGAAGCTCAAAGAATCAAACTAACTAGAGAATTATCTAAAAAAAGTACTGGTAGAACGGTTTATCTATTAGATGAACCAACAACAGGTTTACATTTTCATGATGTAAAAAAATTGATAAATGTATTGAATAGTCTTGTTGACAAAAACAACACAGTGATAGTCATAGAACATAATCTAGAAGTAATAAAAAATGCAGATTATATAACAGATCTTGGTCCAGAGGGTGGAGATATGGGTGGAGAAATAATATCCCAAGGAACACCAGAAGAAATTTCAAAAAACAAAAAAAGTTACACAGGACAGATACTAAAACAAATGTTTGAAAAAAGAGAAAAAGTAAAATGTTTGACCTGAAAAAAATACCAAATAATCCAGGATGCTATATTTTCAAAGATAAAAGGAACATAGTAATATATGTTGGAAAAGCTAAAAATTTAAAAAAAAGAATAAAAACATATTTTCAAGGTAAAAATCTAGATAAGAAAACACAGTATATGATAGAAAAAATAAATAACTTAGATTATTTTGTAACAGATAATGAAGTAGAAGCTTTTATTCTAGAGAATACTTTAATTAAGAGATATCAACCGCAATTTAATATTAGAATGAAAGATGCAAAAAGCCATTCTTATATTAAAATCACAGATGAAAAATATCCAAGGATAGTAATTGCCAGGAGAAAAGTAGGAAAAGGAAGATATTTTGGACCTTTTGTATCTGCAAATGAAAGAGACTATATATTGCATTTTATCAAAAAAACATTCAAGCTTAGAACGTGTAAAAAATTAAAGAAAAAACCATGCTTAAGAAATCAAATTAATCTATGCGAAGCACCGTGTGTAGGTTTAATCTCTGAAAAAGATTATAATTCTAAAATATATAAAATAAAAAAAATTTTGTCTGGAAAAACAAATGATTTGATAAAAGAATTAGAATTAGAAATGAAGAAACTTTCAGAAAAAAAGAAATTCGAACAAGCAATTAAAACAAGAAATGAGATACAATCTCTTAAAAATCTTCAGGAAAGACAAAATGTTAAAAGAGAAAAAAAATACGATGAAGACATTATAAATTATTTGAAAAAAGATGAAGAAATATATCTACTTCTATTCAATGTTTACAAAGGTACGCTATTTAATAAAAAAGAATTTATTTTTAGTTATAATGACGATTTTTTTGAAGAATTTATAATTCAATACTATTCCGAAAACAAAATACCAAAAGAGGTAATTATTCCAAAAAAGATAGGTCAATCAGTAAAATTATTCTTAGAAAAAAAACGTGGGAATAATGTAAAAATTACAATACCAAATAAAGGAGAAAAAAAACAATTAATTGATCTTGTGTTAAAAAATATTCAAGTAACTTTTTTTTCTAATTTTGAAAAAATTAAATCTTTGCAAGAAACATTAAAACTCAACAACCCACCTGAGATAATAGAATGTTTTGATATAAGTCATTTATCAGGCACCTCTACGGTTGGATCAATGATACAATATAGATTAGGAAAACCAGATAAAAATAACTATAGAAGATTCAAAATAAAAACTGTTGATGGAATAGATGACTTTACAGCTATAGCAGAAATTGTTAGAAGAAGATACACTAGATTAAAAAATGAAAAACAAAAATTACCTGATTTAATAATAATAGATGGAGGAAGAGGGCAGTTAAATTTTTCATATAAAGAACTTGAAAAACTAAATCTAAATATCCCAATAATTTCCATTGCCAAAAAGTTTGAAGAGATATATATTCCTGGAAAAATTAATCCTTTGAAGCTTGATAAAAAAGATAAGGCTTTGCAATATATTCAAGAAATAAGAAATGAAACACACAGATTTGCAATAAAATATAACAGACTTCTAAGAAAAAAGGAGTTGATTGGATAAATAAGTTTAAGTTAATTACAAAAATGAAACCACAAGGTTCTCAACCAGAAGCCATAGAAAAGCTTGCAAATGGTATAAAAAAAGGTTTAGAAAAACAAACATTGCTTGGAGTAACTGGATCTGGAAAAACATTTACAATGGCAAATGTAATAGAAAAAGTTCAAAAACCAACTCTTGTAATAGCCCATAACAAAACTCTAGCAAGACAATTATACAGTGAATTTAAAGAACTTTTTCCAAAAAATAGAGTCGAATATTTTGTTTCATATTATGATTACTATCAACCTGAGTCGTACATTCCAGAAAAAGATCAATATATAGAAAAAGATGCAGATATAAATCCAAAAATTGAGCAAATGAGACTCTCAGCAACAGCAGCTCTAATCTCAAGACCAGATGTTATAGTTGTTGCATCAGTGTCATGTATTTATAGCGTTGGTGATCCAAAGGATTATTCAAAGCTTGCCTATGAGATTAGGACTAATCATACTATAAAAAGAGATGATCTTATAAAAAGATTAATTGATATGCAATATGAACGAAATGACTTAGATATTCAACCTGGAAAATTCAGAGTAAAAGGGGATACAATTGATATAATACCTAGTTATCAAAACAACATTATTAGAATAGAACTTTTTGGAAACGAAATTGATAGGATATCAGAGATAGATAAAATAACAGGTGAAACAATTGAAACAATGAGATATTTCTATTTATATCCTGCAAAGCATTTTGTAATAGCTGATGATAAAAAAGAAAAAGCAATAGAGTCAATCAAAAAAGAATTAGAACTAAGACTACCTGAACTTGATATGATTGAAGAACACAGACTGAAACAAAGAACCTTATATGATATTGAAATGATCGAAGAAACAGGATTTTGCAAAGGTATCGAAAATTATTCAAGGCATTTTGATAGTAGAAACCCAGGAGAAAAACCATTTTGTCTTCTTGATTATTTCCCAAACGATTTTTTAATGTTTATTGATGAAAGCCATAGAACCATACCACAAATTCATGGAATGCATCATGGCGATTATTCAAGAAAAAGATCTTTAATAGACTTTGGTTTTAGACTTCCAAGTGCATATGACAATAGACCACTCACTTTTAATGAATTTAAAAAATACATGAATAATGTAATTTTTGTTTCTGCAACACCAGGAGATTACGAAATAGACATATCAGATCAAGTTGTGGAACAAATAATAAGACCTACAGGTCTTGTTGATCCAAAAGTAGAGATAAGACCAACAAAAGGACAGATTCCAGATTTGATATTTGAAATAAATAAGACAATAAAAAGAAATGAAAGAGTGCTTGTTACCACACTTACTAAAAGACTTGCTGAAGAGCTGACAGAATATTTAGCTGAAAAAGAGATAAAAACTAGATATCTTCACTCAGAAATAGAAACTCTTGAAAGATCTGAGATAATAAGACAACTTAGACTTGGAAAATTTGATGTTCTTGTTGGAATCAATCTTCTTCGTGAGGGGCTGGATATTCCTGAATTAGGATTTATTGGAATATTAGATGCAGATAAAGAAGGATTTTTGCGAGATCATAGAAGTCTGATACAGATAATAGGTCGTGCAGCAAGAAACGTAAATTCTTATGTAATATTATATGCAAATAATATAACAGACTCAATTAGTAAAGCTATTGATGAAACAAATCGTAGAAGAAAAATTCAAATAGAATTTAATAAAAAAAATGGAATTAAACCAAAAACAATTGTAAAGCCAATAAAAGAAAAAATAGTCGAATTAAAGGACACGAAACATATACCAAAGAAGGATATTCCAAATATGATTATAGAGCTTGAAAAAGAAATGCAAGAATCAGCAGATAACTTAGAGTTCGAAAAAGCAATAATAATTAGAGATAAAATAAATAAGCTAAAACAATCAATAGAAAAAGAGAGAAATATAAGAAGATAAAAAGATTATATCATAAAAATACCTTTACCTTCCGCGTATTTTTTTACTTCATCTACTTCTGATAAAAGTATATTTCTTGAAATATCTTGATACTTATTTGCGTGATATTCTGGTCTGTATTGCCCCATAATATTTACTAATACATTTGGTATGTTTTCTGAAATCCAGTCTATTATTGGCTTTGAGCAACAGTCAATATGATTAGGCATAACTAAATGTCTAATTATAATTTCAGAATTTTCATATATTAGTTTATGGTTCCTGGTCAAAATTTCAAAATAATTTTTTACTTTTGATAATCTATCTGCACAATCATTGTTTCCATATTTAAAATCAGTTAGAAATAAGTCAATTAACCCATCTAAGATTTTCATTGTCTCAATTGAACAATACATGTTAGAGTTCCATATCTGGGAAATATTCACATCTAATTTTTTTAGAACAGACAAAATATAAGAAACGTTAGGTGTTGGGTCACCTCCCACCCAATTTACATTTTTTGCTCCTTGATATCTTCTTTTTAGTATTATTTCTGATAATTTTTCTGGTTTTACATATAAACCACTTTTTTGTTGGCTTATATCCCAATTCTGACAAAAAACACAACTAAATGTGCATCCAGAGAAAAAGATAGTATGAGAAGGGATGAGCATATCTTCTTCACCAACATGCAAAAATTCCGAAGAAATAATGGGTTCTTTTACATTACAAAAACCAGTTTTTTTATATCTATTTACACCGCATTTCCTCTCACAAAAGCAACAGTTTTTAAAAATTCTATTTGAAAGTTCAATTTTTAGATCTAAAAGAGATTGTTCTGGTACTTTTTCGGAAAAATGAGATTGATTTAAGGCAAAATCATGTTTTTCCCATAGTATATCTGTTTCTTCTTTCTTATCAAAAGTAACTTCAATATATTTACTATGTATATAATTAGGAATTTTTCCTTCTTCCAAAATACTAAAATAATTTGATAGAAGACTTCTTTTAGTCATTTTGTACTCAGCTATTTATTATTAGATTATAATGTTTCTTCAATCATTGGTTTCAATTGCTTATCTTTAAAACCTTTTTGTTGCATAGCACCTGAAGGACAAGAAGCAGCACACGCACCACATCCCATACATAATGCTTCGTTTACTTTGGCACGCTTTTTCCCATCTTTGTCTTCTACTAATTCAATTGCGTTATAAGAACAAACTGATATACAGGTTCCACATCCAGAGCATAAATCTTCATCTACACATGAGACCAATGGTTCTGCTTCTAGTTCTTTTTTTGATAATATATTTGTAGCTCTTGATGCTGCACCACTGGCTTGTGCGACACTGTCCTGTATATCTTTTGGTGCCTGACAGCAACCTGCGATAAATATACCATTGGTAAACGTGTCAACTGGTCTAAGCTTTGGATGTGCTTCTAAATAAAATCCATCTGCACTCTGGCTTATACGTAGTATTCTAGCAAAGTCATTTGCATCTAATCTTGCAACTAAAGCAGGAACTAAAACTACTAAATCTGTTTTTATTTCAAAGAGTTTATTTGTTGTCGTATCAAAAATATCTATGTTTAATTTGTCTCCATCGGGTCTGACTTCACTTGGTCTGCCTCTAAAAAAGTTGGTATTCATACCACGTATTTTTCGATAGAATTCTTCATATCCTTTTCCAAAGCTACGTATATCCATATAGCAAATATTGAGTTCAACTTCATCTCCAAGCTTTTCTTTTAATAAATACATCTGCTTAAGTGCACTCATGCAACCTATGCGACAACACCATGGATTTTCTGTTTCATCACGACTACCAACACATAGTATATAAGTTATACTTTTAGGTTTCTCACCATTTGATGGTCTTAGTATATCCCCGGTAGTTGGTCCAGATGAATTAATAAATCTTTCCATTTGAAGACTTGTTATTACATCAAGTGATTTTGAATAACCATATTCGTAAATTGATTCAGGGTTCATTAAATCATAGCCTGTTGCTACAACTATTACACCGACTTTTATTTCTATTTCTTCATCTTTTTGTTTAAAATCTATTGCACCTGCTTCACAAGCTTTAATACATAATGGCCCTGTTCCACATTTACCCTTTGTAAGCATAAGACAGTAATCAGGATCAACTGTACACTTTAATGGCACAGCCTGTGGAAATGGCATGTATATAGCACTTCGTTTACCAATGTTTTCATCAAAATCACTTGGAACATGACCTTTCATACGACATGCATCAATACAATCCCCACAACCCGTACATTTATCAAAATCAACATATCTTGCTTTCTTTTTGATTTTTACATTATAATTACCTATACTTCCTTGAACCTCAATAACTTCCGAATAAGAAAGAAGTTCAATATTTGGATGATTTGCTGCTTCCATCATCTTTGGAGTTAAAATACAACCACTACAATCTAAGGTTGGAAAGGTTTTATCTAATTGAGCCATTCGTCCACCAAGACTTGGGGTTTTTTCGACTAAATATACCTTGTGACCTTTTTCTGCAATATCAAGTGCTGATTGTATACCTGCTATGCCACCACCAACAACAAGCGCATTTGGTGTAACATTTATCTTTGATTTTTCCAAAGGTTCTAAAAGTCTTGCTTTTGCAACAGCTCCTCTAACCAATGATTTTGCTTTTTGAGTTGCACCTTCCTTATCATCATGAGCCCAACTACATTGCTCTCTAATGTTTGCAATTTCTAAATTAAAAGCATTAATTCCACCATCTTCAACAACGCCACGGAATGTATGTTCGTGCATGCGTGGGCTGCAACATGCAATAACAACCCCATCGAGTTTATCTTTTTTTATAGAACTCTTAATTAATTTTGCACCGACATCTGAACACATATATTTGTAATCTTTACTAACAGCAACACCATCAAGCCTTTTTGCGTATTCTACTAGTTCTTTTACATCAACCATTTGTGCAATATTTATTCCGCAATGACAAACAAAGACACCAATTTTGTTGCTCATTTTATTTGTTCCCTCCAGATATTTTGTTGATAGGACTTAGATTCATTTCAAGACCCAATTTATTATTAGATATGCTCATTGACATGCCAATTAATTGAGTAAGATAAAAAACTGGAACATCTAGTTTTGTTGCTACTGTCTCTCCTGCTTTAGTCTGTTTTGAGTCATATTGACGATGGCACCATGGGCAAACATCTACAAATAAATCAAATCCATATTCTTGTACTTTCTGTAACTTTTGTCCAGTTTTTGTAAGAGCGGACTCTGGTAAGTTTGCTGTTAATAGACCACCACAACAATCTAGTTTTTCAGGATAATATTCAGTATTTATACCAATTGATTTCAAGATTTCTTCCATCTTTTGAGGGTTTTCTGAATCATCGGATCTACCTATTTCACTAGGTCTTATTAAATGGCATCCATAGTGCGTCGCTGCTTTTATATTTTTAAATGGTTTTTTAACAGCATTTTTGATTTTTTCAACACCTATCTTATCATATAACACATCTAATATGCTTAATATATCTGAGTTCCCTGTATATTCCAATTCTTCATCACTAAGTTTTTCGTTTACTCGCTTTTTCATTTCTGAATCTGTGTCAAGTATTCTTTTTGCTTCAGAAAGTGCCAGATGGCACATTGGACATGGTGCAAAAATATCTAATCCTTCTTTTTCAGCAATTGCTATATTTCTTGCTGATAAAGTTAGTGTCAACATCTGGTTTACACTTTTTATTGGTTCACCACAACATGAGAAGTTTTTAAGATCTATTAATTCAAAATCTAGTCTTGGAAGTATTTCCCTGATGCTCATCTCGTATGCATATTGTTCTGTTGGCATCACACAACCAGGATAAAGTGCATATTTCATTATTGATCACCTCATATTTTCTCCACTGCCACCTTTGATAACATCATCTGGAATTTTGTTGAATCAACTGGTTTTGATATTTCAGGTAATCCTAAATCGGTTCGTGTTTTAGTTTTATTATCATTAGTTGTTACATTTTTTACATCTTGTAAAAGACCAATTGATAAAACAGATTGAAGTAGAGCAGTGTAGTTCCCAGGTATTTGTTTTCCACTTGCAACAGCCAGATTTTTCAATGAAAATAATACATCAACTGGTGCTACTTTTTGTGGACATCTTTCCCTACATTTAAAACAGCTCATACAAGTCCATATTACTTCTGAGTTTACCATTTCATCAATTAATCCTCTTTTAAGAAGTGCTATTATTTTATGTGGCTCTAATTCCAAAAGTTTATGTGCTTCACAACCAGATGTACATTTAGCACATTGGTAGCAATATTCGGAAAACTCATCTTTAAGTTTTTCTAGTCTTTCATTTATCTCATTTTTTAATGATGTCTGTGACTCCCCCATTGAAGTCAAATCTACAATACTCATAAGATATCAACCACCAATTAACAATCGTTAATATTTATAGATTTGGGTATTAAACATGAATTTTAGTTTTTGTATCTAATAATAATATATAAAATCTGCTAAAAACAGAAGGAAAAGCCATTATTTAGTTACTTTTATTGATTTCGTGGCAATTATAGCTGCTCCTGTTTTTGCCACATTTTTTATTATTATATCTCCAGAATTTATAGGTGCCATACTTCTTTTACTTCTAATTTCCTTTAAGACATTTGATATATTTTTCTTTTTTATCGGTACACTTGTTTTAACACTAACCAGAGGCCAATCACCATTTTCAACTAAAACAGAAGATGTTAGAACCCTTCTAGGATCAAGAGCTTCAGATTTTGCATAATTTAATCCTTGTTTGCATTTATTTCCATCAAGTATTTTACAATTTTTACCATCTGTTTTAACTATTATTTTGCAACCTATTGGACAAACTATACAAGTTATCTCTTTTTTAGGCATCTAGAGACACCTCCAAATCTTTTCCTGTTTTTAGTAAATCATCATTTATTTCAATATCAAACTCAACAATATTAGCTGGATTTACCCATCGAAGTTTTTTCTTGTAAATTTCATCATTATTTATCTTAGCAATTAGAGTAACAGATTGTTCTGGCTTTAAAACTCTCATTGTAAAATTTATTTTTCCACTATTTGTGATTTTTTGAGGTATAATATATCTAATGTTTTTTCCAGGTTTTACATTAATTTCTTTATTTTTGTTTTTTGTTTTTAAAGCAGCATTTTTACCAGCATGTTTTGCACCTTTGGAAAGAACATCAACTGTATCATAAACTTGAAGACAGTTACCACATGCAAAGATACCAAAAATATTTGTTTCAAAAAATTGATTTACAATAGGGCCTCCTGTTGCTTCATCAAGTTTTATACCGATGTTTTTTGATAACTCATTTTCGGGAATAAGACCTAGTGAAAGTAAAAGCGTGTCACATCTAATTTCTTTTTTAGATTTTGGTAAAATATTCATTTTTTCATCGACTTGAGCAATTGTTACACTTTCGAGTCTTTCTCTACCTTTGATATTTACAACGGTATGATTTAAAAAAAGAGGTATATCATAATCATCAAGGCATTGAACAACATTGCGAGGAAGGCCACTTGCAAATGGTAATATTTCAACTACTCCGTGGACATTTGAACCTTCAAATTTTAACCTACGGGCCATTATGAGCCCTACATCACCGGATCCGAGTATTACTACGTTTTTACCAGGAATAATGTTGTATAAATTAATGAAAGCTTGTGCAACTCCTGCTGTGTATATACCACTTGGACGATCACCAGGTATCATTATATTCCATCTAGTTTTTTCACGACAACCCATTGCAAGAACAATTGATTTTGCTTTAATTTTATGTAAACCTTTTTTATTTACTGCATTAATAACCCGGTTTTTATCAAAACTAAGAACCATTGTCTCAGCCATAACAAAAATATTTTTTTTCTCTATCAATTTGATATACTTATCAGCATACTCAGGTCCGGTCATAGAATTACCAGTTTCCTCGACTCCAAAACCATCATGAATACATTGAGGTAAAATCCCACCTAGCCAACCATTCCTATCTAAAATTAATACATCTTTTGCACCATTCTCTCTTGCAGATGCAGCTGCTGCTAGACCTGCGGGACCAGCGCCAATTATTGCAACATCTACAATGTAATTGCTCATATATCAACCTCACGATTTCTACTTGTAAAAAGATAAGAATCAGGAGACTTTAATCTAATCTGTTTAACATCCATTTTGAAATTTTTTTCCATGATTCTTACTATATGCTGTGTACAAAATCCACCTTGGCATCTACCCATTCCTGCCCTGCATCTGTATTTAACAGCACATAAAGTCTTAGCCCCCAGAGGATTTGATAAAGCCTCTATTATTTCTTTTTCAGTTATATTCTCGCATCTGCAGACTATCCTTCCCCAACTCGAGTCTTTTTTAATTAGTCTAGATTGTTCTTCCTTAGTTAACTCATTAAACCGTTTTTGCTGTTTCTTAATTTTAAAATTGGATTTTTCTTTTAATTCAAAATGTTTTGAAACTAACTTATTAACATACTTTGCAATTGCAGGAGCAGCTGTTAAACCTGGAGATTCAATACCTAAAAGATTAATCAGACCGGGTGTTTTTTTGCTTTCTTCAATTCTGTAATCAGCCCAACCGCCTTGATTACGAGGTGCAAGCTTGCATCTTATTCCAGAGTAAGCATTTATTACACCTATATCGGGAAGTGAGGGTATAAGCTCTTTAGCTTCGATTTGTAGTTTTTCCATTGTTTTTTTTGTTGTTATTTTATCATCTGGATCGTTTATGAATTCTGCACTGGGACCTAGAAGAATATTACCTTCAATAGTTGGAGTTATGTGAACTCCTAAAACTCCTAATTCTTTTTGAGGTACTGGATAAATCATTGATGTTATTAGATTACTATGATCTTTATCTAGAACTAAGTATTCACCTCTACATGGATAGATATTAAAATCTGGCTTTTCTAACATTGATACTATTTTTTTGCAATTAATTCCGGCTGAATTTATTATTATATTTGACTTGAATTCTCCTCTGTTTGTTTTTATTAGAAATCTTTCATTTTGTTTTTTTATATTAATTACTTTTGTTTCTAACAAAAATTTTACATTGTTTATTGCAGCATTTTCTGCAAGTGCAACTGTCATCTGATAAGGTAAAACAATTCCCGCTGTTGGAACCCATAATGCTGCCTCACAATTTACATTTGGTTCGTTTATCTCTGTTTGTATTTCTAAATTTGGTACATTATTTTGTTTTCCTACTTGTTTTAGTTTTTTGAGTTCTTTTATTTCTTCATTGTTTTTTGCTATTACATATTTTCCTGTAAATCTAATCGAAAAACCTAATTGATCTGATAGTTGTTTGAATAATTGATTTCCTTCAACACAAAATCTTGCTTTTAATGAATTTGGTTTTGAATTTATTCCGCTGTGTATAACACCACTGTTTGCCTTACTTGCCTCTGAAGCAACATCAGATCCTTTCTCAAAAACAACAGTTTTTATTTTATATCTTGACAACTCCCATGCTATAGTGGATCCTATAATTCCTCCGCCTATCACTGCTACTTGGAAGTTTTTCATCTGACTCGAGAATATTTAGAGTCATATAAATAGATTAAGAAGTATTGAAACAATATTATGACAAAAAAAATCAAAATATATTTTATATACTTTTATTAAACAATCTCATATTACACTTTTTGAAAACAAATGAAAGCTACAATAACGTATGGAAAAGAAAAAGTCAAGATAAATACAAAAGAAAAAATCAAAATATTATATCCAAACAAAGTAAAAATAAAAGATGAAAATAAACTAATAGAAAAATCATTAGAAGATCCAATTGAGTCTGAAACATTTGACGAGTTTTTTGATAAATCAAAAAAACTTCTTTTAATAATAAACGATGCTACAAAGCCAACACCTACATCCAAGATTTTAAAATATCTTCTTCCGATACTAGCTTCTCATCCAGATGTGAAATTTTTGGTAGCAACAGGTGCTCATAGATCACCAACAGAAGAAGAGTTAAAATCAATATTAGGAGAAACATATGAAGTTTTCAGAAGAAGAACATATATTCACGATGCAAAAGACAAAAAAAATATGAGTTACGTAGGAACAACAAAAAGAGGGACAAAAATAAAAATAAACAGATTAGTAAAAGAATACAAAAATATAATTGTCATTGGTTCTGTAGAGCCACATTATTTTGCAGGTTTAACCGGGGGAAGAAAAGCATTTCTTCCGGGTGTAGCATCATTTGAAACTATTGAAATGAATCATAAATATGCATTATCAGAGCTTGCCTGCTCATTTGTTTTAAAAGACAATCCTGTACATGAAGATATGACAGATGCAGTAAAATTTCTCAAAAATTTTAATGTCTTTTCGATTCAAACCATTGTTGATTTCGAAAACAATATTTATGCAGTGACTTCAGGTGATATAATCAAATCATTTGATGCCGCTGTAAAATATGTAGAAGATGTGTACTGTGTCCAAGCTGATAAAAAAGCCAATATCGTTATCACCATAGTTCATCATCCGATGGATATCAATCTTTATCAAGCTCAGCATGCGTTGGAAAATGGAAAGTTAGTTTTAGATGAAGAGGGAGTGATGATTTTAATTTCAAAATGCAGAACAGGTGTTGGAAGCGATACTTTTTTAGAGCTACTCTCGAAAGCAGATACTCATGAAGAAGTAATGGAAATTCTTGGTGGAAAATACAAACTTGAGAGTCATAAAGCTGTGAGAATATTAAAAATAAAGTCTAAAGTAGAATTATTTGCAGTTACAGATCTAGATGAAAAGATTATTAAAAAGGCCAAGATGAAACCATATAAAGACATACAAAAAGCCGTTGATGATGCTATAGAAATAGTAAAATCAAAAGGAAAAAAACCAAAGATAATTATTATACCTGATGGAAGCCATACTGTACCTTTGTTAAAAGGAGAGAAATAAAATGGATTTTAGTCTTACAAATGAACAGAAATTGTGGAAAAAAACAATAAGAGAATTTGCTCAAAAGAAGATTAAACCTAGAGTGAGAGAGATAGATACAAATAAAAAGATCCCAGATGAAATAATTAAAGAAATGGGAAAAATAGGGTTACTTGCACCAACAGTATCAAAAGAATATGGAGGAGCAGATTTAGACTGGACAATGGCGGCTATAGCAGCAGAAGAGTTGGGACGAGCAGATATTAGTTTAGCAATTCCAGTATTGTATTTAGTAGAGGCAGCTTGGGGTTTCATTTTAAGCAGATATGGAAATAAGGAATTAAAAGAAAAATATTTAACAAAGATCACCAAAGGAGAAGCATTTTGTGGTATAGCTGTAACCGAACCAGAGGGAGGATCGGACATATTAGGTGCATGCAAGACAAAGGGTGAAAAAAATGGAGATAATTGGAAAATAAATGGGGAGAAGATATTCATAAGTGGAATAACAGAATCAAGCAAAATGGGAGGTATTCATCTAACACTTGTAAGAACAAATCCATCTGAAAGACATAAAGCATTTTCTTTTTTTGCTGTACCTATAAAAGATGAAAAAAATATAGAAACGACACTTTTTGAAGATATGGGAAGGATGGGTATTTCAACCGGAGGTTTTACAATGAAAAACTTAGAATTACCATCATATTATCTTATAGGGGAAAAAGACAAAGGGTTTTATTATGCAATGGAAGGATTCTCGGCAGCTAGAACACTCATAGGCGCAACATGTGTAGGCGCTGCAGAGGGCGCATTAGAAATAGGTATAGATCATATAAAAAACAGAAAAGCTTTTGGTAAACCACTAGCAATTTATGAAGGAATACAATTTCCATTAGCTGAACATAAAACAAATCTTGAGAGCGTTAAATTATTAACTTATAAAGCTGCTTGGACTATGGATAGATTTTACAAAGAAAACAAAGGAACACATCATGATATAGCAATAACTGCAGCCATGACAAAATTACGAGCACCTATAAGAGCTTTTGAAGCTATGAATGAAGTTGCAGATTGGCTAGGAGCATTGGGTTACACAAAAGAATATCCAGTTGAAATGGGAATTAGAGGAGTGAGATCATACTCAATAGGTGCTGAAGGAACAATGAATATAATGAGAATAATTATCTCAAGAGAATTGTTGGGCAAGGAATTTTTGCCTTATAAATAAAAATGTTTTATTATAGATTATATTAAATCATATGGAGATATATAATCTCCGTGTTTCTTTTGCGCTGAAAGTAATCTTTCTTTTTGTTCTTTAAGAACTTCAAATAAAATTTCAGGTGTATCCTGAACTCTAGTATTAAATATCTCTTTCATACGTTCAATTTTAGAAAGGTTCTCAGGAATTCTGACTGTAAATTGTTTTATGTAATCTTCTTTTGTATACTCTTTATTTAAAACTTGTTTAAACAGTCTTTTTAAATCCTCATAATGTGGAATGTAGCCGGTTGGAGTTTTAATTGCATCAACGTCGTTATTTACTCTAAGTTCCATCCACTTCAACCAAATGGCTTTGTCGTTCTTATGATTCATCCAATTCCCTTTATCATTCCTTAAAAAATAATTAACTGAAAATATTCTTGGTGATTTATCCTTAAGTTTCTTTGCAAATCTTATGTTATCCTCTACATATCTACCTATTGGGATTGAAAGAAAATCAATATTTGACATTGGATTAAAAACTCTAACACCTTCTTTTCCTAAAGTTGCAGCAGTAGTTTCAGATTCAAGACACGCCCCTTTAGTTATAATACCATGATTCCAATTAAATGTCTCTTCAACAGGAACAGATGTATCTGAATCACGCCCACCATAAATGAAACCGCTTACTTCAACACCAGCTGAATCATGCAATTTTTCATCAGCATTATCTAAAACATCCATTTTAATTGTAAAGCGTGCATTCTTGTGAGAGGGTTTTATTATATTCCCATCTTTGTCTTTCTTTCCTTCATACCATTCTCCAGAGTAGTTCCAACCTTTTTTAGGCTTATCGACAGGCTTATCATTCCAATAGACTTTTCCATCATCATAATAAAGTTGATTTGAAAAAATAATTTCATTTGGCTCATTAAGTACTTTCCATTGTAAAGGATCATCTTTACCATTTATTCCTTCAATGATTCCAAATATTCCTGATTCTACATTAACAGCTCTAACTTTGCCATAAATTTTACGTATATATGCAATGTCATCACCAACAATGGTCTCACCATCAATCATTGCAGTAGATGTTTTACCACACATCGATGGGAACGCACCAGTAAAATAGCTTATTCTATTATTTGGACCGTGTACTCCCATAACAAGCATATGTTCTGTAAGCCAGCCTTCTTTAGAAGCACGGTTTATAGCAAGCCTCATTGCTAGTTTTTTAAGTCCTATTGTATTACCACCATATTGTGTGTTTGTGCTGTAAATCACTTCATCTTCTAAATCAATGTAAACTCTTCTTTTATCAATATTTTTACTAACTAAAAGTCCAAGGCTTGTTTCTTCTAATTCACCTTGCGAATGAACAAATTTAAAGAAATTTGCATGTTTCCCAAGTCTTACAAAATCCTGATAACCCTGTCTGTAAAGTAAATCTTCACTATGAGCTACATAAGCCGAATCAGTTAACTGCAAGCACGGAATAGAAAATTCAGAATTTGTTGGACCTAATGTAAAAAATTTAACAAAAAGCTCATGACCTTTCATGATATCTTTTAATATATTATGGATTTCTTTTAGACCATCATCCCTACCCATTGCATTTATTTCAGGTCCAAGACTTTTACCTACTGGAAGCAAAAACTTAGTTTTTGATTTATCGCGTGCTTGGTCATAAAATCCATCATAGTGCATTGTATGGCCGTTCATTGATAGTTTTACTTCTTCATGATTATTTATTGCAGCCTCACGAGTGTAATCAATATCTTCTTTACTGTCAGCACATATTGTAACTTTATCTGGGTTGCATAGGTCAACATATTTAGCAATAAAATCAAAAATTTCTTTGTTATTTATTTTTAAAAGTTTTTGATAATCTTTTTCACTTAATTTTGGTTTTAAAACGCTAATTGCTTCAGGGCTCATAGATCGTTCCTCTATTTTTTAATTAACGGTACTTAATCTATACAAGGAAAACATCAAGTCCTCCTTATCTAGAGATGAGGAAGGGTATCAAGTTCCCCTATATAAATTAGTTGGGAAAATAAGAAAAAAAGTTATTTATAATTTTAGTGTTATTTTATTGATGCGATAGCTTTTTTAAGATCATCTTTGATTTTTATTGCAACAGATGGACATGCAGTTTCACAGACACCGCAACGCTTACATTTTAAAACATCAATTTCTGCAACTGGATGGTCTTTTCCTTCTTTGAGACTTAATGCACCATAAGGACAAAGTGAAATACATACCGCACATCCACTACATGCGTCTTCATCAATCTCAATATCTGGAATTTCTTCTTGATAATCTAGAAAAACACAAGCCTTACAGCTTAAACATGGGCCGCAATATAAACATCTTGTTGCTTCTTTAATTACTTCTTCAAATGTATAATCCTTCTCAAATGGTTCAAAGTTTAATCTTTGCTTTGCTGGTTTCCAAATAATTTTTGGCTGGTTCTTATATAACGAGCGGAATGGAGTTTCAGCTTCTTCAAATTCTTTTTCTTTCCTTCCTTTTTTCAAATCTTTTTTATTCAAATATCGATCTATTGATTCTGCAACAGCGACTCCATCTCTCATTGCTTCAGATGCAAAACCTATTTGCTTTACATCTCCACCAATAAATATTCCTTTTTTACGATTACTCATTAGACTTATAGGATCAATGTCTAATCTACCTTTATCATTAAATAGACCTTCCCTTTGATAAACATCTATATCTGGACCTTGACCTATTGTAATAAGAAGAACATCGCCTTTGGTTTTATCGATTCTGCAAGCATCAAATTCAGGACAAAATCTACCATCTTCAGAAAAAACTGACTTGCAAACAACTGTTTTTAATTTTTTGAAATTACCTTTTTTAAGTTCTATTCCATATACCCCTCTAGAATAAATTATTTTAATTCCTTCTTCTTCTGCACCTTCTATTTCTTCAAAATCAGCAGGTATACCATCTTTTGATGACTTATCAGCGCATTCAAGACACATAAGTGTAACTTTCCCGCCTAATCTACGTGCGGTTCGAGCAACATCAAATGCTACGTTTCCCCCCCCAATAACAATTACTTTTTTACCTTTGTAAAAATCAAGAGGTACATCTCCACGATCAACTTCATAAAGAAGGTTTAGACCATATTTTATACCATGTGAATCGTCGCCATTATTAAGCTTTTGCAGGATGTTTTCAACTTCTAGATTTTTTTCTTGCAGTGGTAGACCCCTTGGATTAGGTGTACCTGTGGCCATAAAAATTGCTTTGTAACCTTCCTTTTTAAGATCATCTAAAGATTTCCCATTTTTTCCTATTAAAAACTCAGTTTTAACATTGATATTTGCTATTCTAACAACATTATCTAATAATGAGTTCAAAATATCTGTTGGGAGTCTATATTTAGGTATATATCGAAGGGCACCTCCTAAATAATTATTTCTATCAAAAATTGTAACTTTATATCCTTTTTTACTGAGCTCAAAAGCACATGATATACCTGCAGGTCCTCCACCGATAATAGCAATCTTATCTTTTGTGGGCTTAGGTAGTCTTGGCTTTTTTTTCAAATATTTTAAATAAACTTTTGCTAGCGGCCATATTATTTTTCTTCTTCTAATAGCACCAGTCTCATCTTTGTAATTACATTCCTCCTCGCAAAGCCCACAAACATTACCACAAATTATTGGAAATAAGGGGCTTTTATCAAAAATTTCATCCCCAATTTTAATTAATTGTTCTTCACTTGGCTCTGGAGAAAGTTGAGAAATTTTAGTATGAGTGGCTTGAATATTTAATTTTAGAGGACATCTTACTTGACAAGGTGCAAGATAAACCTTACCACTTTCAGGACATATTACCTCTTCAACAACAACTTGTTTTTGCTTTGACATTTTGATTTAACTCCTTTTTGTATCTAAATATCTAATTTTTTTATGTTATTCTTTACAGCGTCACTTGATTTTTTTAGAGATCCTAATTCTTCTTTTGTTAATTCAATTTGGATAACCTCTTCAACGCCTTTTTTCGATATTCTTACTGGGACGCCACAGTATATATCCTTAAGACCATATTCGCCATTCAAATATACACAGCATGGCAAAATTTTATTTTCATTAAGTATAATGCTTTTAACCATTTCAACAACTGAGGCAGAAGGTGCATAATATGCAGAACCAGTTTTTAATAAACCTACGATTTCTGCACCACCATTTTGAGTTCTTTTATTGATTTCATCTATTTTTTTCTTTGGTAAAAGCTGGGTTATTGGAATTCCATTAACAGTAGAATAGCGTGGCAATGGAACCATAGAGTCACCATGACCTCCAAGAACAAAAGCGTGAACCAAATTTGGAGTTACCCCAAGGGCTTCTGATATAAAATATCTATAACGGGCTGAGTCAAGAACACCTGCCATTCCTATCACCCTGTGAGGCTTAAAACCTGATACTTTATAGGCCAGATAACTAATAACATCAAGTGGATTTGTAACCATAATGAGAATTGAATTAGGGCTGTATTTGATTATTTTTGTGACAACATCTTTTATGATTTTTGCATTTGTCTTAAGTAAATCATCTCTGCTCATCCCTGGTTTTCTAGCAATACCTGCAGTAATTACTACTATATCACTATCTTTTGTATCTTTGTAGTCATTAGTTCCAAAGATTTGTGCAGAATAACCTTCAACGGGTGCAGATTCCATTAAATCTAGAGCTCTGCCCTGTGGAAGACCTTCTATTATATCAATTAAACAAACATCAGCAAGATCCTTTTCGATAATTCTTCGAGCACAAGTTGCTCCAACAAATCCTGCGCCAACAACAGTGACTTTCTTATTCATCTTTCTCTTATCCATACACAAATCACCAATAGGTTAGAGTATAATATCATTTTTTTAGAGGACTTGGACCCATCTTTTTAAGTTCACTAACAAAATCAGATACAACTGCAGCAAACTTTTGACCTTCTGAAGCAGATACATATTCAAATCTAACCCGCTCAGGTTCTACACCCATATCCCCAAGAAGTTTTTTAAGAAGTTTTATTCTGCGATTTGTCTTGTAATTTCCAGACTGGTAATGACAGTCACCAGGATGGCACCCAGCAATAAGTACGCCATCAGCGCCTTTCTTTAGCGCCTCAAGTACAAACACAGTATCAACACGACCAGAGCACATTACTCTAATAGATTTTATATTTGGTGGATATTTTATTCTACTTGTTCCTGCTAGATCAGCGCCAGCGTATGAACACCAATTGCATAGAAAGCCTATAATGTTTGGTTCAAATTCTTTACCCATTTTTCATACCTCGTTTTTTATTTCATCTAATGTCATTCTAACGGCTTTGGGAACAGCCGCAGCTATTTTTTCACTTAAATCCTCCCCAAATTCACATGGAATTTCTTTCATCATAACTCCTATGATGATTATTTCTTTAGGGATTTTATCTTCCCCAAGTTTTTTTGCCATTTCAATGGCCTCAATTAGTGATACATCATGTGGATTACACGAATGCATTGTTGTGAAATCACTTATATCAATTCTTTTTACTTCCCCGGGTTTACTATCTTTTGATTTCACAGCATCAATTATTATTGCCTTTTCATACCCAAGTATTAAATCAAGGAGGTTCATTCCTCCTGTTATTGCTTCATCTACGGTTATATTTGGTGAGTTGATGCATTTTTTCAATTCGTTTGCAACATGAACACCAACCCCATCATCACCTAGGATCAAATTTCCGATACCTAAGACTATAGTTTTCATGTTTTTTTCCTTAAAGATTTTGTCTAAATGTTTTGTAGAGTTTTTTGTTATGATTGTATATTTTTACCTCCATTGGTAAACCACCCGGTAATGTATGAGTAGCACAGGCAAAACATGGGTCATATGCTCTAAATGCCATTTCAACAAGGTTTAGTATTCCATCATCAACTTTACCGTTTTTTATTACACCTTTTGCAGCATCGCGTATCGACATATTTATTGCACCTGAGTTATTTGTTGTTGCAACAATGAGATTTGCTTTGTCAATAAGACCGTCTTTTGTAAGCTTGTAATGATGAATTAATGTACCACGTGCAGCCTCAGTTACACCAATTCCTTCACCTGCTTCACCTACGGGGTTTCTAATTTTTTGAGATGTAATTTCTGGGTCATTAATAAGTTCTTTTGCTCTTTCTGTTGCATAAAGTAGTTCAATTAATCTAGCCCAGTGGAATGCAAGTGTGGAGTTTACTGATTTACCGCCAAGTGTTTCATAGAACCTTTTATATTCCTTATCTGCAAGTGGTGTTGCCATTCCCTCTGCAGCATTGAGTCTACCTAATGGTCCAACTCTGTAAATACCGCTATTTTTTCCATCGGTAAAACCATTCCATCCAACTGATTTAAGATATGGAAATTTAATATAAGTCCATTCCTCAACTCTTTCCTCAACATGTTTTGTATAATCATCAACATCAAATTTTACTTTTTCATCTCCTTTTTGATCTGTTACTCTGATAAGCCCATCATAAAAATTTACTTTGTTGTTTTTATCAACAAGTCCCATGTTGTATGTTGCAAGTTGGTAGGGATCACTTAAAATCAGGTCTACATATTTTTTGTTTGCAAGTACTATATCATCAAAAAGTTTTAAACTAAACTTGGCAAAATCTATACAAGAATTTACCATTTTTTTGATATCACCTACTTCTTCTTTGTTTAATCCTTTGGAAATACCACCAGGAAGACCACATACTGGATGAGTTGCCTTTCCCCCTAAAATCGCTGTTATTTTTTGACCATACGCACGATGTTTGATTACTTTTTTGCCTATATCAACACCTGCTTTTTCAATGACACCTATTACATTTCTTTTTCCAGCTGGTGCATCAGGCCCTACTACAAAATCTGGACCACCTAGATAATAGAAATGCAATGTGTGATCATAGATATAGTATCCCATATACATTAGTTCACGAAGTTTCTTTGCAGCTGATGGTGGATCAACGTTAAATGCTCTATCTAATGCTTTTGTTGCAGCAAAATGATGGGCAACAGGGCATACACCACATATACGGCTTGTAATTTGTGGCATATCCTCTGCACGTCTACCTTGAGCAAAACGTTCAAAACCTCTAAGTTCAGGGATTTGAAGATATGCATTTTCAACATTTCCTTTGTCATTTAGAAATATGCTAATTTTACCATGACCCTCTAAACGAGTTATTGGGTCTATTGTAACTGTTTTCATTTTTTTATCACCTTCCTATTTATAAGAGCAGATGGCAAGCCATATTTGTAAAATGTACCAATTGGATCAACTACTTGGTCTATGAGTTTTTGTACTTCTTCTTCACTCATTTTTTCCTCGCCTTCAATTCCAAGAATTGATGCAAGAGCAGATATCATCTTTGCTCCTTGATCAAGGCTGTTTGGTGTAGGACCATTACAACCAGTACAAGGCATATTTGCATCTAAACAACGTGCATTACATCCACCCCTAGTTGCTGGTCCTAAACATATTATCCCTTGCTCAAGTAAGCATTTATCTTCGATTTTATCAACTTCGTATACTCTTTTTATTTCTTTTATTTTCTTTTCAGTTTTTTCAAAACGGCATTCATCACAAACAGATTTTGATGGACCGATAACAGATCCTTTTGGTGGTAGTTTATTCTCAACAACCGCACTAACTGCAGTCATAATTTGATCTGGTGTTGGTGGACAACCTGTTAGGTAATAATCAACATCAACTGTTTGATCAAGTGTCTTAACGGTATCATAAAATTCTGGAAGTGTTATTGTCCCTTCTTTAACCTTTACTTTTGTTTTTGGAACAACTTTTTTAGGATTAACAGTAGATGGATTATCAAGATATGCAGTTGCAAAGACTTCTTCACGATTTGCAACATTTGCAAGACCTGGGATTCCGCCATTTACAGCACATGCTCCAAATGCTACCATTACCTTTGATTTCTTCCTTAGAAGTTTTGCAATGTGCTCTTGTTCTTCTGTTCTAATTGCTCCATTAAAGAAACAAATATCGATTTGATTGTCTTTCATTGCTTCAACATCTTTATATTTGAAATCCATTGCAACAGGCCAAAATAAGATGTCTGCAATTTCAATTACATCGAGTATTTTTTCATCTATATCTAAAACAGCTATCTCACATCCACCACAACTTGCGGCCCAGTAAAAAGCTAGTTGTAGTTTCTTTTTTGCTTGTGTTTTCTTTTTCTCCTTAGTCATATATACTACCCACCTAAATTTCTATTTTTTTATAAACCCCTTTTTTCTTCAATAACAAATTTGGATCAACAGCATGATTTTCAAATCCACATACTGATGGATCAAGCCCCAGCGCTATTGCGATTAACTGGGTGTAATAATAAACGGGTATTTGTTTGTATCCCTTGAATTTCTTCTCTGCATCCTTTCCACGCTCATCTATATTAAACCTACATAATGGACAAGAAAGCATTATCGCATCTGCAGCTCTTTCTGTTGCAAAATTTGTAATACGATGTGCACGATTTGAAACAATTTCTTTGTTTTCAATTGTATGATAAGAACCACAGCATTCGATCTTGAATGGATTATCAACAACCTCTGCACCAAGTACTGTTAAAAGATCACTCATTATTGTTGGATCTTCTGCATCATCAATTGCTACTTCTCTTGGCCTAAGCATCATGCAACCATAATATGGCATTATTTTTAGACCACAAAGTGGATTTTTTACCATTTTTTTAAGTGTTGCAAACCCTACTTCATCTCGTAAAAACTCAAGGAAATGTAAAACTTTTACTGTCCCTTTGTAATCATTTTCCCGATCCATAAAGGCGTTGAGTGTTTCAAGATCATCAGGTTTTTCTTTTACTCTAAGATTTGTCTGTTTTAGAGTATTACAACACATATCACAAAGAGTAATAACCTTGTCTTCACCTTGGTCTTCAACATGTATCAAGGATCGAAGGGGTGCTAAATGCCTCATTAAATCATCATCAGAAAGTGACGATACAACACCACAACAAACCCAGTCATCCATTTCTTTTAATTCATGACCTAGTTTTTCCATTATAAAAAAAGCAGATTTTTCAAGGTTTTTTGCAGATGTTTTGAGTGTACAACCAGGAAAGTATAAAAGTTTCATAATAATCAGCCTATATTTTTTCTAAATAAGCTTACAAAAGCTATTTGTGGTATTTTTTCTCTTTCTTTTTTTGTTGTTTTATGAGCGTTACTGCGATCTATTTTTCTTCTAAGTACTATCTGGCGCAGAGCCTCCATAATTTTTGTAATGTTGATATCACGAGGACAACGTTCAGCACATGTAAAGCATGCTGAGCAAAGCCAAATTGTTTTAGAGTTTAGCACCTCTTGTCTGTCAAGTATAACATATCTAATGACTTCATCAGGGGTAAGATCCATATCGTCCACATAAGGACAACCTGCAGAACAAGTTCCACATTGATAGCATCCAAAAAGGTTTTCACCAGATATATCCTCAACCTCTTTTGCAAGCTCACCTTTTTTGAAGACTATCTTACTTATCTCTTTGTTTTTAGGTAACTGCTTCTTAGACATCTTTACTCACATACCCCCAAGAAGAGCCTCTAACATGACCCGTATTTGATTGGTCTTGAAACCTTTTTGTTCAATTGCACCAGACGGACAAGCACCAGCACAAGCTCCACAGCCTTTACAAAGAGCTTTGTTTACCTCTGCTACAAGACGATCTGGATCATCTTTAAGAGGATCAACACTTATTGCAGAATAAGGACAAAGTGCTTCACATGTCTTACATCCACTGCAGAGATCTTGATTAACCACGGCAACTTGCCCTTCTCCCTTCATCTTTTGCTGCATAATCGGTATTGCTGCACGGGATGCAGCACCTTCAGCCTGAGCAATTGAATCCACGAGATTCTTTGGATAATGGGCAGCACCACATAGATAAATACCATCAGTAGCAAAATCAAGAGGTCTGATTTTTGCATGTGCTTCTAAGAAGAAACCACTGGAATCCGCTGGAATCTTTAGCATATTTTTCAAACTCTCAGTCAGAACTTCTCCTTCAGTATTAACTGTTAATACAACTAGATCAGAATCAAGAGTAAGTTCTTCATTAAGAATGTCATCGTAAACTTTCACAGTCATCGGACCATTTTTTGGGTCTTTCTTATCAAGAAGTATCTGTGGTTTTTTCTCACCAGGATAACGAACAACTGTAACATGATGATTTTTCAAAACATCAGAATAATATTCCTCTTCTTCTTTTCCAAAAACACGCATGTCTCTATAAAGCAACCAGATTTTTACTCCAGGGTATTTTTCAGAAAGAATTTTAGCATTTTTAATTGCTACACCACAGCCGATACGACAACAATATGGGCGTTTCTTATCCATAGCACCTGCACAATTTACAATAACAACATTTTTGGGCGTCTTTTTAAGTGTTCCTTTCTTGATTTTTTCTTCTAGTTCGGTTTGTGAAAGAATGTTGTTGTTTTCACCATAATGATATTCGCCTTCTAGATCTACTTCTTTAAAACCAGTTGAGACAATTATTGTCCCAAACTCAATCTTTTTCTTTTTGCCCTTCTGTTTAATGATTCCTTTATAGTTGCCAATAAATCCATCTATATCTGCTAATTCAGCCTCAGTCATCACAGTGACAAGTTTGTTTTTGTTAACCTCGTTGATTACTGGGTTTATTACATCATTTGATTTGATATCAGATGGAAACATCGAATAAAGATGTTTAAGTCGGCCGCCTAGGTTCTTTTCTTTTTCAATAAGGTATGATTTAACACCCATATCTGCAAGTGCCAGGGCTGCTTTCATACCTGATACTCCTCCACCAATTACAAGAACTGAAGGGATAATCGAAAACTCTTCTTCACTAAGTGGCTCAAGAAGTCTAACTTTTGCTACTGCTGCCTTTACAAGACCTATAGCTTTTTCTGTAGCTTTATCCCAATCATCTGAATGAACCCAGCTACAATGGTTACGTATATTTGCCATTTCAAACAGATATTTGTTGAGGCCAGCTTCAAGCAATGTATCCTGGAAAAGACCACCATGAGTTCTTGGTGAACATGCTGCAACAATAATTCTATTCAACTTTTGAGCTTTGATAGTATCACGCATTTTTTTACATGTATCTTCAGAACATGCAAACATAACGTGCTCAGCATAAACAACATTTGGTAATTTTTTGACTTCTTCAGTTACTTTTTCAACATCAAGATAGCTCGCGATGTTTTTACCACAATGGCAAATGAAAACGCCAATTCTTGGTTCCTCAAGAGATACATCCTTTTCAGGTGGAAAATTACGTCCTATACTTCTCTCTCGATCTTTTACAGGTGCCACTGCTTTTGCAGCAGCTCCACTTGCCATACTAACACTATCGGGAATGTCTTTTGGACCTTGTATACATCCTGCCAAAAATATTCCTGTTTTGGTTGACTGTACAGGATTTTGTAAAAGTGAATCCTGTTTAAAAAAACCATTTTCATCTACTTCGATTCCAAGTATTTTTGCAATTTTTTTGTTATCTTTTGCAGGGATAATAGCTGTTGAAAGAACAAGCAAGTCTACTTTGTCTTCTTTTACTTTACCTGAAAGAGTGTTTCTATATCTAACTGTCAAACTCTTATCCTTGTTTTCATAAACATTAGATGGGCGTCCTCTGATATATTTTACACCAAGATCCTTTGCATGATCATAATACTGTTGGAAGTCTTTGCCGTAAGCGCGGATGTCCATATAATAAATGTTAATGTCAATATCAGGATTTGCTTCTTTTACGATACTTGCCTCCTTTGTTGCATACATACAGCAAACACGAGAACAATAAGGGTATCCTTCCTGTTCGCTACGTGAACCTACACATTGTATCCAACCAATCTTTTTAGGTTTCTTTAAATCTGAAGGACGAAGTACCTTTCCTGCTGTAGGGCCAAAACTTGAGAGAAGACGCTCAAACTGCATAGCAGTCATAGCATTTTCATATTTACCATAGCCATATTCCTTACGTAGTTCACTAGGTTCAAATACTTCAAAACCAGTCGCTATAACTATTGCACCCGCCTTTACCTCAATCTCCTCTGATTTCTCTAGGAAAGTTATTGCCCCTGGCTCACAAACCCTGTCACAGGCACCACAGCCAGTACAATGTTCATGATCAATTGTATAAACAATGGGAACCGCTTGTGGAAACTCTATATATATTGCTTTTCGAGTTGAAATTTTTTCATTAAAACTACTGACAACATCAACAGGACAAACCTCAGTACAATCATCACAACCAGTACATTTGTCTGGATCGACATATTTAGTTTTTTTCCAAATCTGTGCTGTGAAATCACCCTTTTTACCATCTAACTTATTAAGTTCTGCATAAGTAATGAGTTCAATGTTAGGATGACGAGCAAGTTCAACCATTTTAGGTGCAGCTGTACATATACTACAGTCATTTGTTGGAAAAGTCTTATCTAATTTAACCATTGATCCGCCAATTGTTGATGTTTTGTCTATTATGACTACCTTATAACCTTTGTCAGCAATATCCAGTGCAGATTGCATACCAGAAATTCCCGCACCAATAATTAGTACATCAGAGTTTATTATCCGTTTTTTCTTTTTAGCATCCATCTGAGTTATACCCTTAAAAGTTGTATCAGGTGAAGGCATTTTGTCTTCTAAAAGAGCTAGCTCAGGCTCATCTAAAAAGTAATCATCAGCAAGGGGAATTCCTTGGTCATGATCCATTTTTTGATTATATCTTCTTGAGGGCATTTTTTCCTGCCTCAACTCCTTTTTGATATGCTTTTTCGTTTAGCTCTAAAAACCTTTTTGGAACACTATCAAGAACGGATTTTTTCACTGCTTCTTCATCAAGTAATCCAAATATTGCCATTGATGCTCCTACCATTACAATATTTGTAACAATTTTGTTACCAAGTTCTTCTGCGATTTTTTGCGCTTGAACTTTATACACTGGTCTACCAATGTCATGTTTTGGAACAAGATCAGGGTCTATGACAATCTTTGTATCTTTGTTAAGATCATCTCGATATGTATCAAATGACTCCTGGCTCATTGCAACAAGCAAATCTACACCAGTAGGCCTTGGATATCCAATTTTCTCATCAGAAACTATTACTTCTGATCGTGCTGCGCCTCCTCTTGCCTCAGGACCATATGATTGAGACTGAACAGCATTATAATCCATGAAAACAGCAGCTGCTTTTCCAATGATAAAACCTGAAAGAATTACACCTTGACCCCCAAAGCCGCAAATTCGGATTTCTTTCTTCATTTTTTCACCACCGCCTTTGCTTTAACTGGAGTTTTTGGTGTCCTACCCGTAACTCTGTCAACTAGTTTTTCATATTGTTCAAAGAACCCAGGATTATTTAAATCCTGGAAAACACCAATTGGAAACATGTCTTTGACCTCTTCTTTTTCTTTTTCAGTTCCATAGTTCATAATACGCTCGTAATCTTCGATAAGAATTGTGTTGTTGTCATACCATTCCCAGTGTTTTTTGATATCTCCAAGTTTATTACGTCTTCCAAAAGCAGTAGGACATGGTGCCAAGAATTCTACCAATGAAAAGCCCTTCTTGTTAAGGGCATCTTTAACTGATTTAATAGGTTGATAAGGATGAGTAACAGTCCAACGTGCAACATAGTTTGCACCAAGAGCTTTTGCAAGATTACAAATATCAAATGGTGGTTCAATATTTCCATAAGGAGCTGTTGTTGCTATACTCCCTAAAGGTGCAGTTGGTGCAAGTTGACCTCCAGTCATACCATAAATAAAATTATTTATCATGATTACTGTCAGATCCATATTTCTTCTAGCTGCATGAATAAAGTGATTTCCCCCTATTCCTGAGCAGTCTCCATCTCCTGTAAATATCACAACGTTAAGATCAGGATTTGCAGCCTTTATTCCTGTGGCAAATGCTATTGCTCTACCATGGGTTGTGTGAAGACCATCGGCATTTATGTAACCAGGCAGTCTAGAAGAGCAACCTATACCTGAAGCAAACACTGTTTTATCCATATCCCAACCTAGTTCCTCAAGAGCCCAAAGAGTATATTCAAGTACTACTCCATGACCACATCCATTACAAAAAATTGTAGGCCACATTCCCTCTCTAAGATATTTTTTATTTAACTGATCTGCAGTTTTAACTTCCACCATTCTATTTCACCCCTAGATATTTTAAAAGTTCAGCAGGTAGATGCATTTCACCACCTATCTTTGGAGCAACCTCAACTTCACAGTTTCCGGATGCTGCTTCTCTAATTGGGTGATATATCTGACCAAGGTTCATTTCTGGAACAATCATTTTATCAACCTGTTTTGCAAGTTTAGCTATAATCTTTTCAGGAAATGGCCAGACAATTTTTAATGTAAGAAGGCCCACTTTTTTGCCCTTTGAGCGTGCTATTTCCATAGCTGTTTCAGCAGGGCGAGCGCTAGCGCCATATGTTACAAAAACTGTATCTGCATCATCAAGATTGAATTTTTCAACCTTTACAAGTTGATCAGCATCATCAGTGATTTTTTCGGTAATTCTTTTCACAAGTCTTTCGTGGTCTTTTTGTTTATCAGTTGCTGGAAAGCCTTTCTCATTATGAGTAAGACCTGTGACATATGTATGATAACCTGTACCAAATGTTGGAAAATCAGGAACCTTACAACCTTTTATAGTTTGAGAATTTGTAAATGGGATATATTTATTTTTTGGGACTGTTGCTTTAACTCTATTAACTAATTTTAAATCTCTTTCATCTGGGATAACTATTCTTTCGCGTAAATGTCCCATCTCACCATCTGTCATAACACACACAGGATTACGGTATTTTTCAGAAAGATTAAATGCCTCAATTGTAAAGTCAAGACATTCCTGAACAGTACTAGGTGCAAAAGCTATTGCCTCTAAATCACCATGTGTACCATATCTTGCTTGCATCATATCGCCTTGTGCACCAAGAGTTGGTTGTCCTGTACTTGGACCAGTCCTTTGAACATTTACTATTACACAAGGTGTTTCAGTCATAACTGCAAATCCATAGTTTTCCATCATAAGTGAAAAGCCAGGTCCAGATGTTGCAGTCATAGATTTTGCACCACCCCAAGAGGCCCCGATTACTGCTGCAATACTACCGATCTCATCTTCCATCTGAATATATGTTCCACCTACACGTGGAAGCATTCTAGCCATACCTTCAGCAACTTCAGATGCAGGAGTAATAGGATACCCACCAAAAAATGAAACACCAGCAAGTAAACCACCATAAACACAGGCCATATCACCTAATAAAAATTGGACTTTATTTCCCAATACCTCTCTTATTTTTTTAGGATCACGATTATATATCATATTACTTTCTTCCCCCTACAGGTCTTAAAAGTGATTTTTTATTATCATCTCTTTTTTTTTCTTCAGGAATAACAGTTATTGCCATATCTGGGCATAATAACTCACAGAGTCTGCAATAATTGCATTCATTAATCTTCTTTAGCACAGGTGGACGAATACCTCTCTTATTTAATTTATCAGACTGCCCTAACGCACCTACTGGGCAACGTTCTATACAGATGTTGCAGCCTTTACACCAATCTTCCTTTACCTCGATCATAATTATTTCCTCAGAAAATATCAAGTGATCTAGAAATTGCCATTTCACCTCTATATTCAGGAAGAATTATTGGAGCTGTCTTATTTGGCTTAATTCCAGCTTTTTCAAGCATTTTTGTGTATTTATCAAGATGATTTAGTGTAATTTTTCCAACTTTTGCTTTTTTAACATATTTTGCAGCATATATTCCAGCTCGGCGTCCAAACACATTGAAATCAAGCAGTGAATTACCCATGAGCCTATTTTTACCGTGAACTCCTCCGCTTACTTCTCCTGCTGCAAAGAGACCTGGTACACGAGTTTCACATCTTTCGTTTATTTCTACTCCACCATTTTGGTAGTGAAGTGTGGGATAAACTAGAATTGGATGTTTTGTCATATCTATTCCAAATCTTTTGAATTTACGAACTTCTCCTGCAAGTTTTGTTGCTATCGTTCCTTCACCATATTTAATTTCAATCATAGGAGTATCAAGCCATACACCAGGCATACCTGTTGGTGTAACTATTCCACGTCCTTCTTTACATTCACGGATGAGTGACGCAGATTCTACATCACGAGGCTCTAGTGGAAATACAAATGGATCGCCATTTTTATTTATTGGTTTTGCACCAAGGCCTCTGATTTTTTCAGTTGATAAAATTCCAACGATTGGCTCTGGAAACGCATCTCCAGTTGGGTGTATTTGGATTGTGTCGAGGTCACGTAAGTTTGCACCTACATGATATGCCATTACAAGTCCATCGCCGGTTGCGCCGTAATGATTAGTAGTTGGATAATTTGAAAGATGCAATCTACCGGAACCACCTGTTGCAAGAATTGTTGCCTTTGCTCTAATTATATGATATTCATATGTCTCAAGGTTAAATGAAACAGCTCCTGCAACTTGGCCCTTATCATCCATTATTAATTCTGCAATAGGACAAAATTCAACAACAGGAATTTCAAGATTTCTTGCTCTGTCACGAATATTGCGCATTATTTCCATGCCTGAGTAATCCTTACAACTATGCATACGATTACGACATGTTCCACCACCAGATAACTCTTGGAACTCTCCATCATCTTGTCGATCATACATAACTCCAAGATTTTCATGCCAATTGATTATTCCAGGGGCATCCAAAGCGAGTGCACGTGCGAGTTCAGGTTTATTTGTAAAATGCCCACCACCATAAATGTCAAGATAATGAAGAGCAGGGCTATCTTTAGGTCTATCTGCTGCCTGTATTCCTCCTTGTGCCATCATACTATTTGCATCGCCATGCCTCAGTTTCGTAACAATTAAGATTTTCTCAATTGGCACACCAGATTCATGGGCAAAAAGAGCTGCAACAGTACCTGCTCCACCTCCACCAATTATCAGTAGATCTACATCAAAGTCAACTTTATTTAAATCAACATCTTTTGAATTAAGAACAGGATTAGCCTCCAAAAGATCTACAATCCCATTATAGAAAACTTGTCCTTTGTCAATACCTACCCTTAGTTCACGACGAGTGCCTTTCATATAATCTGGATGATACTTACTTAGCATTTCTTCTCTTTCTTTCATGGTCATTGGTTTGACGGGATGCTTCATGTTATAATCTCGTTTCTTTTCGACTTTTTTTATAGATTCTATCATATAATCGGGATAACCATCGATCATCTTCAAAAACTAGTCACCCCCTAAATCGCCTTCTTCTTCTGCTTCAATCTTGCGCCTCTTGTAAATATCAGTAATATCTTTCTTCGGCATTTTCATGAGTTTAGCAATCTCATCGTCATATTTTCTTTGGTCAATTTCTTTCAATCTTTTTGCGAGATTCTTAGATTTTGGATCAAGATATTTACCGCGAAGTCTGCGTGCAAGTTGAGCTAAGTGATAATGTTTAATGTCAGCTGGACAACGCATAGCACAAAGACCACATTGAATACAATCAAAAGAAAGTTCAGCACAACGTGAAATATCACCACGTACCGCCATCTGAATATATTTCATAGTTTCGATGTCTTGTGGGCAAGATTTTGTACATGTATTACAAGAAACACATCTTGCAATCTCAGGATACATCTCTATTAGAGTTGTCTCAGTAGGCTCAATTTTATTAATATCATATTCAGCTTTTGAAGCCGGAACAAAAGGAAGTTGAACTAAATACATTTTATCTTCAACAACTTTTTGGCAAGCAAGATCAAAACCAAGCTTTTGCTCATCCTCGATTCTATATACTGTAGAACATGCACCACAAAAGCCTGCTCTACAACCACAGCCACGAATGAAACGATAGCCAGCATATTCTAAAGCCTTCATAATTGTTAGACCAGCCGGAACTTTGTAACTTTTACCCATGATAAAAACTTCAACTTCACTAGCTTTTAATTTTTCATCCTTGGTTTTTTTCTCATTTGTTTTCATCTTCTCTACAAGGACTTGTTTACTTTTACTCATGTTATTTTCCCCATATAAAATAAAACTTCAGAAATTATAAGGTTAAAGATTTTAATTTTCCTTTGGTATTTAACCAATATAGTTCCTCCCGCGTAGTGGAAAATAATATATAAATTTCTATTATATACTTTTTGTTATTGTTACCAAAAACATGAATAACATGTCAAAAATCATTTATTTGTAAAGTATTTGTCGAAAAAAAGCTCTTTTTATTAAAATTAAAGAAAAAAATTATCAAAGTGATAAAAACATTTATATGCAAATTTCACTTATTCGTATGATAATGAAGACGTTTGATTTAACTCCAAAAGAAAAACTCGTTTTATATGGTCTAGTTAAGTATCCAAAACTAACTGATAAGCAACTATCAGAAAAGTTGAAACTAAAGCATTCTACAGTTACGTCAATAAGACATAGATTAAAAGAAAACGAGTACTTTAGAAGGTTAATAATCCCAAGACTACAAAATATGGGGTGTAAAATGTTAGTTACAATCTACACGAATTTTAGTCCTTTAATCCCACTTGATGAGCGTGTTGTTATAACAGGAAAGACTATAGAGGTTTTTGAGGAAATATTCTTATCAGTTGGTGAACAAGATAAAGGATTTTCATTAAGTCTTTCAAGAGATTATTCAACGATTGGTAAAATTAATGATATTAGAACTCAAACTTTTGGTGGAAGAGGGTTGTTAGAAGATCAATATCCAAGTATGGTTGTATTTCCATTTGAGATAAGCCGAGTTTATAGATTTTTTGATTATGCACCATTGCTTAAAAAAAATCTAGATCTTGATATTAAAGATGAAGAATCTATAATAAACCTTGCATTCCAACATACAACAGACGTAGATTTTTCGGATACTAAAAAAAATGTATTTTGCATGATGGTCGGTTACCCAGAGATGTCAGATAATGATATTGGCAAAGAAATTGGCGTTTCACGACATACCGTTTCCAGACTCCGGCATAGCTTTGAAGAAAACAAACTTATCAGGCATATAAGTCTCCCAAATTTACAAAAGATGGGTTTTGAGATATTATCATTTTATCATATTCGTTTTGATCCCCGCAATCCTCCAAATATGGACAATGATGAAGCAGCAATACTTATGAGTGATTCGACAATACTTTTTGCAAGTAGAAGATTTGAGGCAGTTATGATATCAATATATAGAAACTATGATGATTATAAATCAGATATGATAAACATCATGCAGACCTTAAAACATAATGGGTGGATTGCAGATGATCCGATAATTAAGACTTATAGTTTAAATACAATGGTTTTTATCAAAGATTTTGTTTTTGCTCCAATTACAAATAAAATTATTGGATCTGATTTTTGGGTTAAAAAGCTCTTAAATATTTGAAGTTACATTCAAGTTTCCATGAAACTTTTTGAGTATCGGGGGAAGGAACTATTTGATAAATATGGAATCGCAGTTCCAAAAGGCAAGTTAGTTTTAGGTGAAAAAGATTTTTCTAAACTTAAATTTCCAATTGTTCTAAAAGCACAAGTACCAATCGGTGGACGAGGAAAAGCAGGTGGAATAAAAACTACTAAAAATATAAAAGAGGCAAAAGAAAAACTATCTCAGATAATTGGAATGGACATACGTGGCTATAAAGTTGGTAAGGTTCTTGCTGAAGAAATGGCTAGCATAAAAAAAGAACTCTATATGAGTATATCGCTAGATAGGTCCAAGCGTATGCCGCTTATTATGGCTAGTTCTTCAGGTGGTATGGATATTGAAAGCGTTCCGGATGATAAGATTTTCAAAGAATGGGTCAATCCTCTAATTGGGATTCAATCATTCAATATTCGCAATATTGTTTCAAGACTTGGGATTGAAAAAGAAGAAGCAAAACAAGTATCTATTGTTCTATCAAAGATTTACAAATTATTCCGTGAATATGACTGTGAACTAGTTGAAATAAATCCTCTAATTGTAACTAAAGAAGGTAACGCGATGGCTTTAGATTCTAAAGTTATTATAAATGATGATGCTATGTTCCGACATAAAGATATAGAACCGGAGCTAGTTGAGCTAACACCTCTTGAAAAAGATGCAAAAGAAAAAGGTATTGCATTTGTCCAACTCGGCGGAAATATTGGTGTTATTGCAAATGGTGCTGGACTTACGATGGCAACACTTGATGCTTTAACTCATTTCAAAGGTGAAGGCGGAGTATTTCTTGACCTTGGAGGAACAGATGATCCTGAGAAAGTCAAACAAGCTTTTGAACTTATGAAAAAAGCAAAACCAAAAGTTATTTTTTTAAATTTATTCGGTGGAATTACAAAGTGCGATACAGTCGCAACTGGTGTAAAAGCAGTAATAACAAAAGAGGGGATTGATTGCCCAGTAATCACACGCATAAAAGGTATGAATGAAGAAAAAGCAAAGGATATTTTAAAGGATGCAGGTCTAATAACAGCAACTACTTTACAAGATGCAGCCCAACGCTCTAGTGACCTTGCAGGAGGTAAGTAAAAATGTCAATTTTCGTTGATAAGAAAAACAAAGTTTTAATTCAAGGTGCAACAGGACATCAGGGTGTTTTTCACATTGGAGAAATGAAAAACTTTGGTACTAATGTCGTAGCTGGTGTCACTCCAGGTAAAGAAGGTCAAGAAGTTCATGGAGTCCCAATTTTTAATAACGTACAGGATGGAGTAAATGCAACTGGTGCAAATACATCGTTAATACTAGTGCCTGCTCGCTTTGCAAAGGACGCAGTATTCGAAGCACTTGACGCAGGAATAAAAACAGTTGTAACAATAACTGAAAATATTCCATTCCACGATGCAATGGAATTTGTACATTATGCAAAATATAAGGATGCGGTATTAATTGGCCCAAATTGCCCAGGTATTGCAAGTCCTGGTAAAACTAAGATAGGGATTTTACCAGGTAGTATTTTTGCAGAAGGAAATGTAGGAGTTGCAAGTAGATCAGGGACCCTTACTTATGAAATTGTAAACTCCTTAACAGAAAAAGGAATCGGCCAAAGCACTTGTATTGGAATGGGCGGAGATCCAATAATAGGTACAACATTTATTGACTGCTTGAGAGAATTTGAAAAAGATTCAGAAACAAAGGCAATCGTACTTGTCGGTGAAATAGGTGGAACCGCAGAAGAAGATGCTGCAGGATACATAAAAGAAAATGTTAGTAAACCTGTGTTTGCATTTATCGCAGGTCGAACTGCACCACCTGGCAAACGTATGGGCCATGCTGGCGCAATAATCGCCCGTGGTAAGGGAACAGCTGCATCAAAAGTAAAGGCTTTTGAAAAAGCTGGTGTTAAACTTGCAAAGTTCCCGACAGATATTGCAGATCTAGTAGAAGAACACCTGTAATCTACTAGAAACTTTCTTTTATTCTTTTTATTGCCTGGTCAATCTTATCCAGAGAAGTTGCATATGAAAAACGAATATATCCTTCACCATAAGGTCCAAAGGCAGTACCGGGAAGTACAGCAACGCCTGCGTTATATAAAAGATGATCAGCGCAATCCTGAGAATTCATACCTGTTTTTTTGATATTTGGAAAAGCATAGAATGCGCCTTTAGGGGGTTTGCAACTAAAGCCAGGAATTGTGTTCAAACCCTTTATTATTCTATCACGTTTTTGTTTAAATCGTTTCATCATCTCAGGAATAAAGCTTTGATCGCCGGTTAAAGCTTCAACACCAGCCCACTGCGTAAAAGCAGCGGTGCAAGAAATTGATGTCACAAGAAAATCTTTGAGTCTATCAACCATTTTAATAGGGGCAACCATGTATCCAAGTCGCCAACCAGTCATAGCATAATATTTGGAAAAACCATCTAGTAGCACAGTCCTTTCTTTTGCTTCATCTCTCAAGGTTGGAGTATAATGATCTGTTTCATAAGTCATCTTTGAATAAATCTCATCTGAAACTAAAAAAATATCTTTTTCTTCTGCAATTTCTGCTAGTTCATCCAGTTCTTTTTTTGTCATAACAGAACCTGTTGGGTTCTGAGGTGAATTCACGATTATTAGCTTAGTTTTATCTGTAATCCTATTGCATATATCATCAGGATTTATTCTAAAATCATTTTCCTCCAACAGTGGAACCATAACCTGTTTTGCACCAAGATAAGACGTGGCAGAGCCATAAGTTGGATAACCGGGATCTGGATAAATCACCTCATCACCAGAGTTAACTGTTGCAAGCATTGCAAAAAATATCCCTGGTTTTAGACCAGGTATGACTACTATTTGTTCAATATCAGGTTTGTAACCGCGGGTCTTTTCAATCTCATCAACAATAGCTTTACGTAACTCAAATATACCAATTGAAGGAGTGTAGTGTGTCTTTTTATTTTTGATTGCCTTGATACCTGCGCCTGAGATGTTCTTTGGCGTCTCCATATCTGGTTCACCAATTTCAAAATGAAGAACATCTTTACCCTGTCGTTCAAGTTCTTGAGCTTTTGCTAGTACCTCAAAGGCAGCTTCACCATATATTCGCTTTGCACCATTACTTAAATCAGGCATAATTCACTCACCATTTAGCATAAATTTTGATATTTTTTAATATATTTTTGTAAACCTAAATCCTTAAGTTTATCTTTAGTTGGAATACCTCTTTCATTCCAACCTCTCAATGAGTAATATTCATGAAGACTTTTTTGAAAGTCCTCTTCATTTAAAGTAATTCCTTTAGCAGGACCCCGGGTAAAAGATTCTTTGAAAAGTCTCGGTGGCAATTTATCATCACCTGGTTTTAATCCTTCTCTCAAGTTAAAAAGTCTAATTAGATTCCAAATCCTCTCCCCACATTTTAAATAAGTCTTGGTAGTGTGATCAAAACCAGCAGCTAAATTCCACATATCGACACAATACTCTTCAGATATCGGTGCAAAATCACAAAGCACCAAAGAGAAAAACGCTGCTCTTTCATCCTGAACATCCTTGACCATTTTTGCTTTTTTCTCAAATGAAAAACGCTCAAGTTCAGGATCGTTTAACTCTGCTCTAACAGTCCAAGCTCTCTGATGACATGCACCTCTATCAGAAGTCGCATAAGCAAGACCCATACCAAAAGTACCGCGAGGATCATAACCAGGAATATCCATTCCTTTGCAATGAACTGCAAAGCTCTCTGCACCAAGTTTTTCAGAAGCGGTTTTAATTCCTTCACCTAAGATTTTTGTAATTTTAGTTTTTCTTGCAACAATGTTTTCCATTAATTCTGATAGCTCTTTTGGTTTTCCCCAATCGATATCAATTCCACCAAGATCCTGCTGAGAAATGATACCTTTATTATAAGCTTCAATCGTAAAACCAAGTATGCCACCCATTGATATCGTATCCATTCCTAATTCATTACATCGATCACAGATATAAGAAACATCTTCGATAGATTCCAAACCAAGATTTGAACCCATAAGCGCTATAGTTTCATATTCAGGTCCAATCAATTTTAAACCTTTAAATGGACCTTGCTTTATAGATGATTTATTCCAACATGCAATAACACAGTTATAACATGCACCCCCGCCATCAACTATACGTTTTTGCATAGTTTCAGCATTAATTTCATCAGCATGCTCAAAAGTACCTTCTGAGTAATTTTTAGTTGGTATGAAGCCTTCATCATTAATTGGTTTAACCCAATAAGGAGTTCCATATTTCCTACGTACAGGAACAAAATTGTTTTCCTGGACTTGTTTTAAAACCTCTTTTGCAGTTTTATTAAAGCCTTCTTCATCATGCAATGATATCTTGTTAGTACCAGAAATTGCGATTGCTTTCAGATTTTTAGAACCCATTACTGCACCTGTACCACCACGTCCAGCATGGCGGTGACCGTCCATCGTTATACATGCAATCCTTACAAGATTTTCACCAGCAGGTCCAATAACTGCAGTTTTTACTTTTCCTTCATTTTTTTGTAACCATTTGTGAGTCTGCAAACATTCAAAACCCATGATTTTCTTTGCATCTCTGAACTCGACTTTATCATCTTTTATAACAAGATAAACAGGTTTTTTTGATTTACAATTTATAATAATGAAATCCCAACCTGCTTTTTTCATCTCATTAGCGAAAATGCCCCCAAAATGCGAATCAACAAAAAGACCGGTCAACGGGCTTTTAGTAACAACAGTACCGCGACCCGATGTTTGAGCACGGGTTCCTGTCAAAGGACCTGTAGTAAAAATTAAGATGTTCTCAGGAGATAAAGGATCTGTTTTTTCAGGAAGATTGTCCATTAAATATTTTGCTCCAAGGCCTTTTGCCCCTATGAAAAGTTTGGCATCTTTAAGATTAGTTTTTTCGACACTGATGGCTCGATTAGTTAGATCGATTAAAAGAGTTTTACCTGTGTAACCACCAGTCAAAATTTCACCTCAACAACTAATTTTACGATTAATATTCAATAAATCAATCAGTAGTGAAAAACCGGTTTGTCTTTTGCCTGCACCAGGACCAACAATTGTAACAGGTCCAAGCTCATCAGTAAAAAAAGTCAAAGCATTTGTTGCTTCATTTATACCAGCAAGCGGGTCATCTAAAGAAATTTTCTCTGGCCAAACACGTGCTTTAACGCTTCCATCTGATTGTATCTCAGAACTTCCAATGAGTTTCCATCGTTTGCCCTCTTTCTTTGCTTGCTTAATATCTTCTATGGATATCTCTGTAATTCCTTTTATTTCTACATCCTGCCAAGTTATATTTTTCCCAAGTACAACGTTTGTTAGAATCACTACTTTTCCAAGAGCATCCAATCCTTCAACATCTCCAGTTGGATCTGCTTCAGCATAGCCCAATTCTTGAGCCTTTTTCAATGCATCATCGTAGGACATACCCTCTTCCATTCTTGTGAGAATATAGTTTGTTGTGCCGTTCATGATGCCTTTGAATCCTTTAATGTTGTTACCTGCAAGAGTGTATTCTGCAAGATTAACTGCAGGTGTTCCAGCAAGAACTACTCCTTCAAAACCATAATGTACCTTGTTTTTCTCTGCAAGTTTTAATAGATCAAGAACTTGTTTTACAACAGGGCCTTTGTTTGTTGAAACAACATTCTTTCCTGCCTCAAAAGCGGTCTTTATATGAGTAATCGCTGGTTCGCCAGTCTTGACATCTGTAAATGTAATTTCTACTATAGTATCTGCATTAGTATCCTTTATGGTTTTAAGAGAATCCCAGCCTTTAATACCTAAGGAGTACTCATCAATTTTTTTACCTTTTTTAACAATTGCAAGGATTTTTTCCATGTCAAGACCATTTTTGTCGTAAACGCTACCTTTCATTAAATCAGAAATTGCTACAACTGTGTAGGTAAAACCATATTTTTTTTCAAGCATATCCTTTTTTTCTAAAAGAATTTCAGTTAATCCTTGACCTACTGTTCCGTAGCCAATAAATGCTAGTTTAAAATGCATACTTTAACAACTCCCATGATGAAGATTTGGTGCAGCAATAAAAGTAAGTCCTTTTTCAGTTAATGCTCTAGCAGTGTTGTTTATAGCTTCATGTTTATCTAAATAATTCTGTTCAAGATGAGGCATCAAGCCCTCTTTTTCGATATGTTCTTTTGGTAAAAAATAATCAAGAATGTCAGTGGGATGCTCTCTTTTTTCATCTACTTTTACCTCTGCTCCTTCATGTTTGGCACTTATGTTTTTTACTTTAGATGCAATCTCTAAAAGTTCTCCCCTGCGATCATAAGGCTGAATAACTATACTTTTGTATGTTTCAAGAATATGATGCTCAAATCTAACAAAATCTTCTAAACCAAGAGATTTTCTAATCTCACTACTGAGTTCTATAGTAAGATTATTAACAGAGTTAGAAAAGTTAAATCCAATAAGAGATGTAGATCCATCATCTCTTGAAAACAAACGTGCTGCCATTAAAGTCCAAAAAACAGCATAGGGATTATCATTTCCCATGTAAACTGATATTTTAAATTCTATATCTATTCCAAGTTTATGCATAAGGTAACCTAAAAGTATAGTTCCAGGGTTTACATTAAGAACCTGTTTTACACCATAATTTGTATAATAATAAAGAAACTCATCGACCCATTTTATTGGATATTCATTTGGTTGACCAACTCCCCCAAAATATCCAGTTATAGTTTCTGGTCCACCTAGGTGTATATTCGAACCGTCTGTCCCTTTTGTATCAAGTGTTTCACACCAACTTGCACCAAGGATTTGCATAGCAGCAGTCATAGCTAAGAGATCCGCGTCTTCTTCTTGTTCTTTCATAGCTCTTACTCTTATAAAACGACCGGGCATCAATTCATTTTTTTCTAAAGCACGACGAACCTGTGCCATAAAAAAAGAAAAATATTGGCAAGCACTAATCTCAAGTGTTACAGCATAATCTTCATTAAATTTTCTATTCTTATATTTTTCACCGAGTATCCTTTTTCGATATTCATCAATTGTAATAAATTTGCCGTTATCTCTTTGTTCAATCAACCATTCTAAGTCTTTAAAATATTCTATATTTTTCTTTTTTAATCTTGACATTAGCTTTTCTAGTTTCCTCGCCTCGCTTGCCTTCTTGTTTATCTCTTCAACTCCACCATATTTTTTAATTATAGATAAAAGATCGTTAACAATTTTATTATTTGGATCCATTAAAAAATTGTTTATTTCATCTAATCTCTTTTTTTCTATAGCTAGTTTCTCTCGAATGTTAATTAACATTAATAAATCCTCCCCAAATTTTTGAATCATTAAGTCTTTAAATGCAAAACAAACAACATTTTATATAATATTTGGTTTAGCTAAAATATTTAAAGGATATTATTTCTTAATTAAAGTATTCAAAACAATTATATGTGATATTTTCATTCCGAATGGCGGGAGTGTAATTTTAATGTCTTCGAAATCACTAGTTGAAATTGTTTTTCATGGCCGTGGTGGACAAGGTTCGGTCACAGCAGCAAACCTATTGGTATCAGCTGCATTAAAAGATGGCAATAAAGGTGTTCAAGCTTTTCCCTTTTTTGGAGCAGAAAGAAGAGGAGCACCAGTTAGAGCTTTTGCAAGAATTTCAGAAGAAGAAATACATTTGAGAAGTGAGATATATAAACCAGATATTGTAATTGTTCTTGATGAAAGCATTATGGATATAGTAGATGTCCTTAAAGGTCTAAAGAAAAACGGTAAAATATTAATAAATACTACAAAAGAACCAAAAGAATTTGATTTTTCAAATAAATTTAATGTCGCTACAGTTGATGCAACTGGAATTGCATTAAAACAAGATATTTTAGTTGGCGGGATTCCAGTTGTAAATACTCCCATTCTTGGGGCCGTACCAAAATTACTAGACAAGGTAACTCTCAAATCAATTCAAAATACCATCAAAAGTAAATGGAAGGGAGAGTTAGGGGAAAAAAATATAAAAGCAACTCAGGAAGCATATGACAAAGTGGAGGTGAAAAATTGAAAAAATACGACGTTGTAACTACTATTTCGTACCCTAAAAAAGGTGCGATGGGCAAGACTGGTAATTGGCGTGTATTTAAACCAATACTTGATAAGAAAAAGTGTGTAAAATGCTTGCGATGTTGGATATATTGCCCCGAGGCAACAATCATTAGAAATAAAGATGACTCAGTTGATATAGACTATGAATATTGCAAAGGCTGCGGTATTTGTGCAAATGTATGCAAGGTTAAAGCAATCACTTTAGAAAGGGAGGGAAAAAGAAAATGAGCACGGTTATGATAGATACCGGCAATTACATCGCAGCAAAAGCAGCTGTTATGACAAAACCAGACGTGGTTGCTGCATATCCAATTACGCCTCAAACAACATTAGTTGAGGGAATTGCTAATTATGAAGCTTCTGGTGAATTCAAAGGGGAATATATATGCGTTGAAAGTGAACATTCTGCAATGGCTGCATGTATTGGCGCAAGTGCCACCGGTGTTAGAACGTTTACTGGAACTTCATCTCATGGACTTTTATTGATGCATGAAATGCTTCATTGGGCTGCTCTTGCTAGACTTCCTGTTGTTATGTGCAATATAAACAGAGTTGTTGGTCCTGGTTGGAATATTTGGGCAGATGAAAATGATTCTATTTCTCAGCGAGATACAGGATGGATTCAATTTTATTGCTCGAGTAACCAGGAAATTTTTGATACTGTGATTCAATCATTTAAGATTGCCGAACATGACAAGGTTCAATTGCCAGTTATGATTAATTATAATGCTTTTATTTTATCACATACTTCAATGCCTGTTAATGTTCCCGATCAAAGAGAGATAGACAAATTCTTACCAAAAAGAAAACCAAAGTGGAAACTTGATGTAAAAAATCCAATTACTTTTGGTAACATCATACTTCCAGCCGCTTATGAAAAAGTAAGAAAAGATATGCAAGACTCCCAAGAATATGCAAAAAAATTAATACCTGAGATATCAAAAGAATGGAAGAAACAATTTGGAAGATATCATGGAGACCTTTTGGAGTTATACAAATGCGATGGCGCAGATTATATTCTTTTATCAATGGGTGCAATTGGTGCTGAGAGTAAAGTAGCAATTAATAACTTAAGAAAAGAAGGAATTAAAATCGGTCTTGCTCGTATCAGATGTTTCAGACCATTTCCTCAAGAAGAAATATTAAAATTGAGTAAAAAATCTGATCTTATTGTTATAGATAGAAATATTTCTGTCGGAATGGAAGGAGCGGTATTTACTGAAGTTAAAGGCTCGTTATATGGAAAGTCAGATGCTAAAGTTTATGGATTTATTGCAGGTCTAGGTGGTAAAGATACAACATATGAAGACATTATAAAAATGTGCAAGAAAGTAGTAAATGGAAAAGCAAAAAATCTTGAATGGTTTGGAATTGAGGGGGTGTAAATTTTGGCAATTAAAGATTTACCAAAAGAGGAGTGCTACCTTCCGGGTAGCGCTGCTTGTCCGGGTTGTCCTGCAACAATGGCACTTAGAATTGTTTACAAGGCACTTGGGAAAAACACAGTAAAGATTGTTCCAGCTTGTTGTACAGCAGTAATTGAAAGCTTGCATCCACATACTTCATTTGATATTCCTACAATGAATATTGCCTTTGAAGCAGCTGCAGCAGGTGCAAGTGGAGTTGAAGCAGGATTAAGAATTCAAGGAAAAGGAGATACAACCGTTGTTGCATGGGCTGGAGATGGTGGGACATATGATATTGGAATACAGGCATTATCTGGTGCACTTGAGAGGAATACGAACTTCATTTATATATGCTATAATAATGAAATATATTCAAATACAGGTATTCAGCGAAGTGGTGCAACACCTTATGCAGCATGGACTACAACAACAGTTAGTGGCAAAACAGAATTTAGAAAAGAAATGGGTGAAATAATTCAGGCGCATCATATTCCATATGCGGCTCAAACATGTATTGCATATCCAGAAGATATGTATAAAAAGTTAGTTAAAGCAAAAAGTATCAAAGGACCAAAATACATTGAGATAATGGCCCCATGCCCACCTGGATGGCGCTTTCCAATGGAAAAAACTGTTGAGATGGGGACAATGGCCGTTGAAACTGGTGCATGGGCTTTATATGAATCCGAAAATGATGAAGTTACTTTCAATGGCAAAAGTAAACTTATTTTAGAAGGAAAGATTGATAGGAAACCTATTGAAGACTGGATTATGTATCAGGGTAGATTTAAACATCTTTTTAAACCGAAAAAAGATGTTGATAAAATAAAGAAAATAGAAGAACACATCGATCAAATGTGGGAGAAGTATAGAAAGCGTTACCTATAAATTGATGGAGTGTGAAAAAAGTATGGAGGCAAGATGTTATGTTTGCAAAGGAAATGGCGAAACAGAGCCTCCCCCTACTGCTACTTTGTGGTTTGGGTGCCATAGTTACAGGTTGTATACTTAGTTTGATGAATACTCCAAACCTTGATGATAATCTATTTCTTAAAATTCCGGGATTGATAATAGTAATACCCGCAATTATTGCAATGCGAGGTAACATAAGCACAGCATTTGGTTCACGTTTAGGTTCTGCTTATCATCTTGGTGTTATAGATGCAGATAATTTATGGAATAAGGAACTCATTCAAAATATATTAGGATCATTTGTTCTAAGTTTGTTAATGTCAATATTTATTGGAATTCTTGCATACATTACATCATTTATTTTAGGGGTTTTTCCAAATCCTTTTTTAATTATTTCAATTGTATTGATAGCAGGAGTAATATCAGGTATAATACTTAGTTTTATGACTATTGGGGTTATATATCTAGTTTTTAAAAGAGGATATGATCCAGATAACATAACAGGTCCAGCACTTGCCACATTTGGAGACATAATTACCATATCTTGCATACTTGGAAGTATCTTTTTGCTGGAGGGTTTAATTTGATTTATAATTGGAAAAAAATCGTTAGAAATGGACTTCCAATTCTTACATTTGCTGTATTAATTGAAATATTTGCTGGATCAATTCTTCAAAATAACCAAGAAATTATAGTTTTATTACCAATATTTTTAATATCAATTCCTGTGATAAACAGTGTTGGTGGTAATATTGGAAGTGTTCTTGGGGCACGTCTTGCATCTGGATTACATGTTGGTTACATTACAGCAAAAGCAAACGATAAAAAAATGCATGAAAATCTTTTAACTGCTATTATTATTGGTGTTTTTACCTATACCTTACTTGCGATAATTATTTATTACGGTGCATTATTTGCTAATCTTAATAAGGGAATTGAATTGAAAGAATTCGTTGGTATATTTGTATCAACAGGCTTTCTGCTAATTTGCTTGGTTGCAATATCTAGTGTTCTTGCTGCTTTTATTTCTTTTAAAAAGGGACTTGATCCAGATGATATGGTTGCACCAGTTGTAACAACTGTTGGAGATGTTTTAGGAATAACATTTTTATTTTTAATGATAAGTGTTTTTGGAGTTGGAATATGAAAGAAAAAAAGAGAAGAAGTGTATTTGGAATACTTCAACGTACACCTAAAGAAAAATGGAAAAAAGAAGAGTTTTCTGAAATCGAGTACGAGCCCACTAGTGTTAAAGAACTTCTGACAGAAATGAAAGACATATCTGAACTGGTAATCGATCTTGCATACTCTGCAGTTATGTTTGACAACGAAGATATCGCAGAAGAGGTAAAATATCTGGATGTAAGAATGGATAAACTAAATTATGACATCCGTATGACTGCTATGATGGCAGCAAGAACAAAAGAAGACGCTGAGCAACTTGCAGGAATTTTACAAGTCGCAGAGGCTGCAGAAACAATTTCTAACACAGCAGATGATATCGTTAAACTTTTAACTCGTGAGAAAACTGGGCCTATCCTTCCAAAAATTTTGAAAAAAGCAGATGAACAATTATTTAGAGTAAATGTATCAAAAGAGTCAAATGCATGTAATAAAAAAATAGGCAACTTAAAGATAGAATCAGAAACAGGTATGAGAATAATTGCAATTCGTAGAGGAGATCTATGGATATATAATCCAAATTCAGAAACAGAAATAAAATCAGAAGATTGGCTAATAACACGTGGTACAGATGATGGATACAAAGAACTAAGAGAGTTTCTGCATGGCAAGCTGGAGGTGTTAGATTGAAACAAAAATCAGTCGAAGAAATAGTACTAGAAATAAAAGACAAATCAGAGCTCATGGTTGATCTTGCCTATTCCTCACTTCTTTATGATAACAAAAACATTGCAAAGGAAGTATATGATCTTGAAGATCTTGTAGATGTTTTATATCAAACATTACAGAAGAAAACACTTGAAAAACTATCAAATAAAAAACTAAGTGTCACTGATTCTCTTGCTTTATTACGTTTAGCCTCAGCAGGTGAACAAATAGCAGATGCAGCACAAGAAATTGCAGATGTAGAACTAAGGGATGTCGAACTACATCCAATATTAAAAATTAGTATAAGAGAATCCGATCAGGTTTTTACAAGAGTAAAAGTAAAACCAAATTCTATTCTTTGTGACAAAACACTTGGTGAGCTTAAACTAGCAAGTGAGACAGGTATGATGGTGATTGCTATGAGGCATGGAGACAAATGGTTATATGGACCAAATAAAAGAACAAAAATAGATGCAGATGACACATTATTTGCAAAAGGACCTGAGGATGGAGAAAAACATTTGATTAGCCTTGCTAATGGAGATTCAAATGAGTTATAGGATGAAATAATATCTAAAATTATGTATCTTTACAAATCTGAGGTATTGGGGAAAATATGGATAAAAAAATATTATTTACTATAACAATTTTTTTTATATTTATATTATGCTTAATATTTTATAACCAACAAGCTGGTATTGAAATTAAAAATACAGGAAGTGATTTTGAGCAAATAAGCGATGAAGAAAGAATCATTGGTAACTGGGAGAGATTAGGAACAGAAAATCGCCTATCTTTTTATTATTCTCCTGATGGATTTGTATATCCAAACTTTTTTTCTGAATTTTATTGGAAATATTGGTTTGAAGACGGTTATCTTTACGAACATACATATTTTATAGAAAGTAACGAACCTGCTGAATGGGGACGGCAAAGGTTTGAATATAAATTTATTGGAGAGGATACACTGGAATTAAGAGGAGGATTCATAGGAAGCCCTGTTTCGACCCTATTATTTGTTAGGTTGAAATAAGAAAGATTTAGGTTTTTGACTAGCTTTTAATAATTCTTGCTCCAGTGTCATCAACATTACAAATGTAGACTTTACCAAAACTTGAAAGAATTCTAGCCAATTCATTTGTTTTACCTATTGCAAAAATTGAATTACCAAGCATGCACATACTTGCATTACCATAATTTTTGCAACTATCAATTGCAGCTAATATTTTTTTTGTTGCAAGCCCTGTCTTTTTAGCAAAAATATATGAAAGGTTGAAAAAATTTTCAACTGATGGTTTTTCTAAGATTTTTTTAGTACAAAACCTACCATGTTCTATTATTTTATTTATTGATTTTCTGTCACATAATATTTTCTTTGTGTCAATCTTTGATCCAATGACACATATTACAATATCATATTTTCCGGCAATGTGTTCAATAAATCCCCATGGAGGAAGACCTGGTGTTTTACGAATTTCAAAACCACCTAGAAATGAGGAAACAACGTCACCAAGACCTGTTTTTAAGTTAACCTCTGCAAAATGAGCTGCACGAAGGGCATCTGAAGAGCTAAGTCCACAAAGTTTTGCAGCAGCGAGGCAACTACTAAGAGCCCCAGCGCCACTCACACCAAAGCCTTGTCCCATAGGAACATCCAGTCTAGTTTTTACTAAAATATTTAATTTATTTTCACCAATTAAATATTTTAATGCAAGTTTTGTAACAGGTGCAGGTGATCTATTTCCATTTATAAAAACGTCAAAGTTTTGTCTTGATGAGTCTAGAATAGTAACTTTAGATAAAGCACCAAGATTTATACTTACTCCAGCACCTCTAGAACCACTCCTAGAAAAATCATTTTGGTAGTATACTGGTTCAAAAAAACCGGAGATATGTCCAGGTGAAAAGGCTTTTGCATTCATGTTAATGTATCACTCACTTTAATTTATCAAGTATAAAACTTGCTAAGTCTTCTTTTTTTGCTTTTTTAGAAAATGATTTTCCTTTTTTGTTTATAACCCAAATCTTGTTTTCATCGGATTTAAAACCAGAGATTATATTTGCTATCACAAAATCTAATTTATTTTTTTTAAGGAGATTAAAACCTTTTTCTGCAATATTTTTAGATTTTTCTTCAGCTTTAAAGCCGATTATTTTAGCATTTGGTGCAAGTTTTCTAATTTTATCTATTATCTTTTCAGTAGGTTTTAAATCAATTGATAAATTTTTTTTACCAGAGGGTATTTTTCCTTTCTTTTTTATTGGAATATAATCAGATATTGCAGCACATACAAAAATATAATCAAAGCCATCGATATTTTTTGTTTTAACTAATTTTTCAATATCTTTTATTGAGAAAAAATCAGTTTTTTTTATGTATTCTGGAACAGTTGTTTTTCCTTGACCATACCACAATTCTACAGTTGCGCCTCTATAAAATGCTATTTTAGAAATGTTTACTGCTGTTTTTCCTGAACTAGTGTTTGTAATAATTCGTATATCATCAATATGTTCGGCAGTTGGTCCACCGATTACTAAAACTTTTTTGTTTTTGTAGTCCTTTTTTCCGATGGATTTTATTACATTTGCAACAATTTTTTCAATTGATGGAATTTTTGCTTTGTTTTTTTCAATATTTGGTTCGATAAATTTTATTCCAATTTTTTTAAGTTTTTTTATATTTTTTTGAATTATCTCATGATCATACATTGACAAATGCATAGCAGGAACAATCATTATTGGTATCTTTGATCCAATTGCTGTTGTTGCAAAAGTTGTGACAGTTGTATCATCTATTCCATGTGAAATTTTAGATATGGTATTTGCGGTACTTGGACATATTAATAATAAATCTGCTGGTTTTTTCACTTTTCCAAGATAACTTACATGTTCTGTTGCACCTGTAAGTTCAATTATTGGTTTATTTCCTGTTGCAAACCATAATGCATCTGGATGAATTATTTTATTAGCAGCTTTTGTCATTACTGGAATTACTTCTGCTCCGTGTCTGATTAATTCTCTTGAAAGTTTTACTGTTTCAACAGAAGCAATGCTTCCTGTTATACCTAATATTACTGTTCTATTTTTTAGAAAAATACTTTTGGTTCCTTTGATATCATTAACAGGATGCATTATAACCAATAAAAAAAAAGGTGTGTATAAATTTTTTTATCTAACGACAAGAACTGAAACAGTTGCATGGCGAACTACTTTGTCTGTTACACTACCTAGTAAAAATCTTCCTTCTTTTCCGTATCCTTTGTATCCTAGAACAATTATATTTGCCTGTGTTTTTTTAGCAGTTATAAGTATTTCATCGGCAGGATCTCCATCTTCAACTTCAATATTTACTTTTTTAACTTTGCTCTCAAGATCTTTTACAATCTTTGATAGTGTTTCTTTTGCCTTATCTTTGAAGCTACCTGATTTTACAATTTTACTTAGGTCTATTGTTGGAAGTAACATTTTTGTAAAAGATGATTCAGCAAGTTCAGCAGGTACTACTGTTAGTAGTGTTATTTCATCATCTGAATTAGAGCATTTTAGTACCATTTCAATTGCTTTTTTTGAAGCCTCAGATCCATCATATGCTATAAGCATTTTCTTCATTTTAATCAGCATACCATAATAAAGAAAGGTTCTAAAAACGTTTCGTATTAAATTGAGTTTAAATAAATTTAAAAAGTCTATCGTTAATCTATTTTCCAATAATCAATATCATATAAATCTGAAGAAATTCCTTGTCCACCATTCCATGATCCTTTTAGATGAAAACTTATTGAAATCTTATTTATATTGCGATATGAGGAGTGTTGATAGTGTATTTCGTTCCAATCGTCCTGATGATCATAATATTTACCACGGTAAAGATATGCCCATTCCCACTCATTTTTATATTCGTTGTATCTATATACATACATGCTAACTTTGTCACACCATGATGGGTTGTACCATGATTTAAATCTTATTTTTCCTACTTCAGGACAAGTTTCAACTCCTCCATCATGTAAAATAATTTCTAGGGGTTCTGTCCAGTCCCATTTTGAGATTTTATGTACTGATTTAGCATAAGTGGATAAATAAAGATCATAGGCTTTAGCTTCATCTTCCCACTCTGACCCTGGATCATTATGACCTAATATTGGTGAATCCCAACTTCCAGTTACACCACCAGATGTTGAATTTATTGTCACATATAATTTTTCTGACCAATCACTTTCTAGGCCATATTCATCTATTGCCTTTACTCTTATAGAATAAGTTTTTACGCCATTGTTATAATATATATGACTTCTGCTGTTTTCTGATATCTCCCATTCGAAAGCACCATCATTATTCCAATCCCAGCCATATTCTATTTGATCCCCATCTGGATCAGATGAGCTTGTATAATATGTCAAACTTTGCCCACTTAGTCCTGATGTTGGACCAGATGGTTTAGTAGGTATATTTGGCGGGTTGTTTTGGCTGCCACCTATTGGCCATAGATGTCGCCATACATCATCTACCAATATCTCAATTGTACAATGAGACTGGAGAGAACCTTCTGTATCAATTATTGAAAAACCTTTATCTTTTTCAAAATTTCTCCAGGATATGTTGAAGCCATTTGCCACTATACGTCCAAAGATATTAAGGATTCCTACAATTATAAGTCTTTCAGAGTTTGTTGTAAAAGAAACTGGTTGTCCTTTGCTATCTATATTTAAATATCCTCTTGACCATGGAAATTCAGGTATACTTTCTATCTTCCATCCAATGTAAAGGTATGGACAATCAATATCCCAATATATTCCTCTAATTATTTCTATATTAAATATTTTTAGAACAAAAACTTCGATTGATGGATGATCTTGGTTTAATTCATATGAAGTAAATTCTATAAAGCCTTGCTTTCCATCAGACCAGTTCTTTTTGTGTATTTTTAGTGTAAGACCTCCTCCATGTAGCTCAAATCCTAATATCTGAAGGTCTATTCCAAAAAATGCAAATTCTACTTTTATTAAATCAAGTTCTAAATCACATGTTGAATTTATAGATAAATAGAAATCTTGTGATGATTCTGCTTCATTTGGATCTGATGCATTATTCATAAAAGTTAACTCAAATTCGCCCTCACTAATCTCTAATGTTCCAATTTTTATGTTAAATAAACCAAGAGGATGCGTCCATCTATCAACAATTCTTAGATTAACAGGTTTACTAAAACAACCTTTTAAAGTGAAATTTGTATCTGATGGATTAAGTGGATTACCAGAGAAACTTAATATTATTTCACCTGCACCTTCTGATTCTCTTCCAGGAAAATAAACTGGAATATCTGTAAAGGTAAAATTACCTACAGAAAAAGAATGAATATTCAAAGATATGTTATCGTAACTAAAAGATCTATCCCATCTAACAGTCATATTTTCAAAATGATCTATTAAGTGCATAATCCATTGAGTTACATTAGACATATTAGCTGGAAGTTCATCAAATAAAGATTCGTCAAACAAAACACCAGCATATAATTCTCTTTCTGAAGTGATATTACTTATTTTTATTACTGCATTAACATATATAGACATATTTTGAATCATTGCATCGATATCAAACTCAGCTTCTACTGATTTGATAGAACGTTCACGATCACCACCCATTTTTATATAGGGATTCGTTGCATTTGGATTGTCAGAATTACCTGCATGAAAATATGAATAACGACCTTTTGACTCAAATGAATCTATTTTAACATGTGCATACCCATCTGCAATTTCTGATTCAAAACTAACTTCAACATCAATAGATAAATTAAATAATTGATTTGATCCTCCTGTATTAAGATCAATATAAATATTATCAAAAATTGTAGAATTCTTGTTGCCAACAGTTTTTTGAAGGGTTATATTTAGATTAAATTTACCGGTCCAAATAAGTTCTAAATTATTTAGAGCTAAGTTTAAACCTATTTGTTCAATTGGTAATTCTAAATTTAGTTTAAAACTTGAAATAGTAATTCCACCAAATGTAGGTTGTGTGTTAATAAATTCAATTGCTTTGAAAATATCTTCCAGGTTTCCACTTGTAATATTTGGCCCATTGAGTAAAATTTCAAGATTGCAAGAACCATACAATATAATTTCATCAAAAGAGAGATTTATCTGATCTGACTTTACACTAAAAGGTATGTCTTCATTTCGTCCTTTTATAGTAATAGAGCCTTGATTTAGATTAGCACCAAGCTTGATTGTTTGATTTTTCTCAACACTTTCAAGAGGATCTTCAAATTCAAAGTATATACCACCATCACCTTCACTAGATGCTGTTATCTCACCATCTAAGGTAAAATTAAACGCTGAAGAATTTTGAGATGATATTTTAAGTTGCTCAATTTCAGCAAATTTTGCATCAATGTATACTTTTGTATAATTCTCAGTCCATTTATGTGTTTTATTGCGTACCTCAAAAACTACCCTTACAAAATCACCATATCCATTAAGTTGTAAATTTTTAACCGAAGCAGTAAGTCCTTTTACCATTTCTCCATTTTTATTTACATCCTGTATTGCTGCTAATGAAAAATCATTTAAACTTAATTTTAATGATCCACTTAGTTCTATTCTATCTAAATTAAAGCCTGATTTACTGAGATTAGAAAGATTAGCAATAATTTGGAAAAATCCACCAGCATAAATATTAAAATAAGCATCTCCATCTAGATAGATACCTTTTAAGTTTGTATTATTAACTGTACTATAAATACCAGTGAAATCTCTTACAAATATTCCAAGAACTCCACTAGTTATAGTCAACTTCAAATTACCTTTATCCTTACTAGATAAACTAATAGTTGCACTACCTCCTATATCTAAAGCAAGTTCTTCTCCAGTAACTACTATCTCTCCACCTGATTTATCTTTTAATTCTATTTGAAAATCGCTAAGGTAAACATCTATCAAAAGATTGCCTGCTCCCCTAAAGTTAAAAGATAGGTTAGCAATATCAGAAATATTAGACCCCGAAATCGTAAAATCTACACTTCCTCCACCTGAAACAGAAATATCTACTTCTCCACTAAGAGTCAAATTTAAAAGTTCTCCTACAAGAGTTAGCGGTGCAGACCCTTCTAAACCAAATCCAATATTATTGATAGACCCTGATGCAGTAAAGTTACCATCTTCGAAAATAAGTGAGCCGCTTCCTTCAACACCAAGATCTCCCGCTATATAAATTCTGTATTTATTATCCAATTCAGACTCAATTTCTAGACCACCAAATAAGTATGAACCTTGATCTAGTAAAATTTCTCCACTTATTGATCCATTATCTAAATTTATTTTAACACCTAAATCTCCAGCAGCTGATAGATTTATATTTCCTGAGATAGCAATATTTTTAAAACTTATAGAAGATCCATTTGTTTCATTTTTCTCAGGGAGAATAGCCGCTCCAGAAAATGCCAAATTTTTAATATCAAATTTATCAATAGATGCAGCAAAATCAAGTTGTATCGTTGCATTACTTTTAGTAATATTATTTAAAGTTGTTACATTGTTTGCAAGTAAACTAAAACCACCCTTTCCAGCTATTAAAATCTCATCCCATGAAAGAACAATATTTTTTATTTTAGTTCCATTCATTTCAATTTCTTTATTGATACTTACATAAAAATCACATATTTTTAAATCAATACCAGCAGAACCACCACTAGAAACATTGAATAGATAGGATCCATTCTCTAAATTCCACCAGATATCTACTGTAATATTTTCAAAATCCCCCATGAATGAACCTGCAATGGAAAAATTAGTTCCTTCTTCTAATTCCCATTTCATTCCAGGTATTCCTAGGTTTTCATCTATGTAAAGTCTAGCATGGCCTGGTTCAACAAGAATTGAAACGTTTCCTCCGGCAAGTTGTTTCCAACTATTGTTAAAATAAACCCATATATAGCCACCTTGAGCATATAGATAGCCTGCAATATTGCTCTTGGTTTGATTTAAAGTCTTGTTATAATCTTGAATCAGAGCAAAATTATCTGATCTAAAATTAGCATTATCCATCAAACGAATACCTACATCACTTTTGACTTTTGGTAATGAAATTCCAATTTTGTCTTTTAAAATTTCAATTGCGCCATTAATGAAATCAGATTCTATCCACAACTCTAAATCAAATATTTGAATTGTTTTATTACCGGTATCAATTAAAAAATATGTAGTTGTATAATTACCATTAATTAAATCACTTTCATTATTAATACCATTATTAGAATCTATTAGAAGATAATCAAATGACTCTTCAAGAGATACAATTAAATACGCAATACCTTGAAAGCCTACATTAATATCAATATTATCAACAGCAGAACCTTTGATTTTTGCTTTCAAACCAGTAGTTAGTTGTAAATAAATGCCTAAGATACCTTCTTTCATTGTAACATTTTCTAGAGAAAACTCTAAAGAAGAATTATTATAGTTTCCAAATGAAATATTAACATTTAGTAACTGTTTTAATAATTGTGATATAGCTCCTAGTGTTAAACTTGATAAATTGACATATAATAAGTCCATTTCAACGATATGATTTCCTGAATTTGTAAACTTATTATCAATCCATAAACTTACACCACCATTAAGTAATGAGGAAATCAACGCACCAAATGAAAAGTTTTGTATAACATCTGTAAGATTTGATAGAGTAACAGATAGCCCTATCATAGATTGCCCATTTTTGAAGCTTAAATTCTCTGTTTTCAAACTTAAATTAGAAAGTAATCCTAGTACAACTCCGAGAAAACCAGGCATACTAAAGAGAGAACCGTTAATTTTACCGATTTCAAAACAATTGATATCAAGATATCCCTCATCAGAATATATTCCTAATAAAGTAATATTTATTCGTGATAAGTTTAAGTTGATTTTATCTAAATCTACTCCGTTTATCTCATCTAGTCCTTCATATGATAATTTCTCTAATAAAGAAATAGATGAGGTACCAACAGTTTCTGAGTCAATAGTAATATTAATAAGATTTAAAACCCCAAAATTCAAAGCTTTTATATTAATATCAAGTTTTGAATCAGTAGTTGTAATTTTAAGAATTGGTCCGTTAAATGTTGTAGTATTACCAATATCAGAAGAATCAAATTCAAAATCTGCAGATCCACTAAATACAAAATTATCAGATATAAAGTTAAAATTATTATCATCAGATTTAATTAAAACGCTAAGATTTTGAATAGATAGAAAACGCTCAGAAGAATAATCCAAAGAGAAATCTGAAACAGTATAATTACCCCATGAAAGGTTCAATGCTGCAGAAAATAAACGTCCTGTCTCTCTTGTTATATTTTCCATTGTTATGTTAATTATTAAATTTTTACCTGTTTTGATGATACCATCTGATGAAAAATTAAAGCCAATATGTTCAAAACTAGATTTAGATCCAATTCCTTTTAAATCTAAAGATAAGTTCCCACTTTTCTTAGATACGTTTTCAAGTATTAAACTACCATTGAAACTTGGAATATTTATATCAAGAATATCTTCAAACCAAATATGAAAATCACGTAACGATAAAACAGAATCTCCATCTACATTGAAAACACGGGTATCGTTTCCATCAATAAGTTCTGTATGCCAAGAAATGTTTAGAGCACCATTGTAATTTTTTAGAGAAATTAAACCATATGCTCCACCTTTTTTTCCGTTACGTTCAAATTCACCATCTATAATAAATGCAGCAGCACCATATAATCTGATATATCCCCATGTAAGATTTGGTCCAAAATTATATTCAATGCTTCCATTTAGTAAAAATTCATAGCAAAAGCTTCTATTTCCAGATACACTTATATCTCCAGGGGTTATTTCTAAGTCATTATATTGAATAAAAGGATTTGTAATATTTATACCATTTATCACGTTTAAACATAAACATGAATAAACATTACCCGATTTTATCTGAAGTGAAATATTAAAACTCATTATTGCTACTTTTTCTTTATAAATAGGACCAATCAAACAACTGTCCATATCAATTTTTAAAAATCCTCCAATCTTATGAGAATCAACAAATAAATGTAGGTTTTTTATCTCAAGTTGCTTTCCAGAAATATAGGTCTCTAGTCCACCTTCTCCATCAATAATTTTATCAAAATATATTTTAAACGGACTTTCAGTAAATCTTATGATATCAAATGAAGCTGTAAATGTGCTACCATTTACTCCTAAAACATCCATAAAGAAAGACAAGCCAGAGCTACTTCTATCTATTTCTAGATAGCCTTCTTTCAGATCTAAATCAAGATTGAAATTAACATTACCATTTGATTTAATACTTAAATCAAGATTTGAAATGCTTAAATTTGGAGCTGATAGTTTTGCACCAAATTCTATGCCTTCACCCATTGAATATGCATTAAAGGTTAATTTTTTAGAAAATAGTAAATGTCTACTCCATGAAAATTTTGCTTTTTCAGGAAAATTTGAAAAGTATAGTTTATTTGAAGGATTTTTAATATCATCAGCTATTCCAATCTCTTCTATTGGATCTCCGAAGCTATCAAATTCAACATAACCATCTTTTCCATGTTTAAGTGTGAAGATGAGATGTTGTGGTACACCTAGACAATATAAATAGGTATACGAATTGTTATGCATATGTGAAAAATAAATATCAACTATTGATTTTGTAAAAGATGCTTTTTCAAATTCAAAATTAATTTCATCTTTTAATCTACTTCCACCTATTCTAATGGCTGTATTTGTAGCAGGGTTGTATACCACCCTATATTTTTCTTCAGAAACGATATCTTGATTCTCAAAATTAGTATAACTAAATAACATTACAATTTTTGATTCACGAGTTATATCCCCTGGTCTAATAGCTATTTTATGTTCCATTTTTTTACGAGATCTTAGCCTATGAGGTACTAGTTCATATGTTACAACACATCTGTTTGGAACTTTTTCATCTTTTGGAGATTCGTACCCAAAGCGGATTCTATCTCCAGAGATATTTTTGAATATTATCCCTTTAAAATAAAACTCCATATATGCTTCAAAGGTAGCATTTTCATCTGGAAAATCTTTTAATTTTGTTATTACAAGCCTAAAATTTATTGCAATTGAAAAAGAACTTAAATCAAATGATGGGTAAATTATGTATCTTGCAGATATGTCTTCTTTTGCATCATTGTTGACATCTATTTTTACTGTTCTTAAAAACTTTATTTCAGTGTTGTTTTCGATTCCATTGTAGTTTGTATAGAATCTAAATGTTGAACTTTTGTTTGAATCTGATAAGAGAAATGATCTAAATGCGGGTATTGATTCTCTTAGATTTTTTATGTTGATTTTACCTTTTATATCAGATAATTTTTCTTGCATATCTGATAGTTTTGATTTTGCAGTGTTAATAGCATCTTTAGCATCCTCTAACAGACCGCTATCTTCATCTGATAATTCTTCACTTTCTTTTTTTAATATAGATCCTAATGCATTTGTGGAAGAAAGAATTGTTAATAAAAGGAGAAAAACACATGCTAAAGCAAATATTTGATGAATAGTTTTTAACCTTATTTTTATCTTTTTCATGACCCGCCACACAAATGCTTAATTTTTTCTTTTATATAATATTATAACTTATTTAATATATATAGTTTTTTATAAAAGTGGTAGTGGTAATTTGAATTGTGTCTGATAAAAGCCTTTTCAAATAATAAAAAATAGATTATATGCAAAGGTATGAAACAAAATCAGAAAGAGACATTCCTTCATCCCATCTCATTACAAATTTGTCATTTTTACTTTTTTTTATCTTAGGTATTCTTCTGTGAACTACATTATTTCTACCTTCAAGAGTATTAACTTCCAAAGTAAAAATTCTCCAAGAATCCCCTCTAAAACCTTTTGTTCTAAATGCATAAATAGGAAGAGATTTTGTTTTCTCGCAAACCTCTTGCATCTCTTCTGCTTGTTTTTGAGGTTTACCACCCATACTACTAAAATGAAGAGTTTTACCTACACTTGTTTTAACTTCGATCAAAAAAGATATATCCCCTCTAGTTGCAACAAGATCTATACCTAGTGAACCTGCTGCCCTTATTACAATAAAAGGCTTGTTTTGGATTTTAAAATAATTATCTTTTTCAGCAACAGAACAAGTTTTTGTAACTTTTTTAAGGATATCTGTTTTTCCTTCAAGGATCCCTTTTAGCTCTCTTTCGTATTGACTTGCGCTCATTATGAAAAAGATAAAATACAAAGAAAGGTTTTAATGTTTGGGGGTAAAAGTACACAAAACCTGAGAGTTTAAGAGAGTGAAAGTAATGAGTAAAGAAGTAATAGTAAAAGAAGCGATGAAAACAAACCTTGCTATAGTAGATCCAAATACATCAGTACTTGACGCAGCAAAGATTATGAAAAAAAGAAAAATAGGAAATGTAATAGTTGTAAAAAAAGATCAACCAATAGGGATTCTTACAGAAAGTGATATTTTAAGAAAAGTTGTTGCAGATGGAAAAAACCCTGAGAAAAGTATGGTCAAAGATGTAATGAGTACCCCCGTAATAGTAGTAGATCCATATATCACACTTGAAAATGCAATAAACATGATGGGGAAATGTAATGTTAGAAGACTTCCTGTTATTGAAAACAATAAATTAATTGGCATAATCACACAAAAAGATATATCTATTATATCACCAATATTACATGAAATATCAAGAGAATGGTATGATATAAAAACAAGGGATGAAGCATATTATAAAAAACAAATTTTCTCAGGAAAATGTGAGGACTGTGGAACTCTTTCAGCAAATCTTAAAAATGTTGATGGAAGGCTCCTATGTGATGATTGTATTGATGCGCTTGAATATGAATAAAAAATCTTTTTTAAAAAATTTTAGGAGGAATACAAGTTTGAAAGTAAAAGAGATAATGACAACCGATATAATATCTGTAGATAAAGATGTAGATTTAGGGTATGTTCTAAAACTAATGAAAAAAAATGATATAACAAAAATACCTGTGTTTGAAGAAAAAAAATTAGTGGGATTAATAACAGATAATAGAATAGCATACAAACTAGGATCTATAAGGAAAAAAGGAGTTCCCCCATCCAGGCTACATGCTTCAAGTGTGACAGATAAAAATATCGAATGTATCGAACCAGAAACAGATATCAAAAGCATTTTAAAAAAGGTAGGTAAAACAGGTCCCACGATGCTTTGTGTTAAAGAAAATGATGATTTAAAAGGTGTTATTACAAAAGCAGATCTTTTACCACTTGTAGATAGTAAAAAACAAATTAAAGATATAATGAAAAAAGATGTTTTTACTGTTTCACCAGATGATCGTGTTATACATGCAAGAAGAATAATGGTAGATAGTGAAATAGCCAGGTTACCTGTTGTTGATAAAGGAGAATTGATGGGTATTATTTCAGATAACGAAATTGCTTTTGCTCTTGCAAGTATAAAAAGAAATTTTCCACTTGGTAGACAGAAACATCAATTAGAAACATTATTTGTAAAAGATGTTATGAAGACACCTGTTATATTTGAAGAACAAAGTAAAACAGTAAAACAAGCAGCAGAGATAATGATGAAAGAAAATATTGGAGCCTTGCCCATTGTTGAAAATAACAAACTTGTTGGAATAATTAGTAGAACCGATCTTTTGCATACAATTTCAAGCTAAAACATATTTAAAGAAAAACCTGTTATCAAATACAGTCATGACTTATCACATTGCAACTGATGAACAGATTAGAAAAGCTTTAAGAAATATTTTAGAAAAGAATAGAACAGTTAATACACAAGCAAAACTTAGAAAACTTGTTACAAAAAAACTTAACACCAAAAAAAAGACTTATGGTATTGATCCAAGTAGAATCAGAAGCATTGCAATAAATAGTGATTTTGTAAAACTTGAAATACATTCAAGAGAGGGTGACCCAAAAAAGAGCATGAATAGGTGTCCCGTTTGTAAAAATAGTTTAAATAAAGTTAAGAACCAGACAATATGGGGTGGAAAGGTAACAATTGAATTTAGTTGTAAAAAATGTGGTTATTGGACCGGTAAGAAGAAACGTATTCCTAATAGATATGTATTTCATTATAAAAAATAAAAACGCTAGATTAATTGTATCCGCCGATTTTTAGACTTGGATCACCAATTAAAAGCCATTGTTCAACATTTTTTGCAATAATTGCATCCCCATATGTGGAATCATCAGACCAATTTATTTTAAAATTATCTAGAAAACTTGTTATTGTGTTACCCCAACATTCTCCAAGAATTTTTGAATTACTTTTGTTATATTCCTCAAAGAAATGGATGTCTAACCATTCACATCCACCTCTTTTACTATCAATATCTGAAGATTCATAACTATAGGCTGTTGATGCAATCGTAGCGATACTTCCACCGAAAGGTCTAGCAACTAAAGACCAGCCCCAACAACGTGGTACAGATGATTGTATGGGAATCCCGAATATATTCTTATAAACTAAAAATGACTTGCCAAGGCTTACATTAAACATGTTATTAAAGCATCCGCTTGCGCTAAGACAAATTGGTAATCTTTCTCTGTTAAAGAGAAAAAGCATGTGCTTTAATTCAAAGTTACCTATCCAGTTTTCAATATCATTTTCAGGGTGAGTTGCCCAAGAATTTGCTCCTCCATGACCTGAAAAAAATACAAAGCCACATCCCTTATTTAATTCTCTTACAATTGAGAACCAGTTTAGATTTCCAATTGTGCTCCAAATTTTAACATGATCAAAATCGGGCATAAGATTAATTGCTTGCTGAGTATAGTTTTCTCCATCTATATAATCTGTTTTTTCAGGATAAGTATCTCCTGCTACTAAAACCATTTTTTTAAACCATGAATCATCAAAAGTTCCTGTTTCATAATTGATTATTTTGTTAACTGTAATTTTAACATCAAAAATATTTCTACAAGGAAGGCGACCAACAAATACATCTGGATAAAGATCAGGTATATCTTCAGCTATACTCTCTTCATACCATTCGCCAAAAATGCCATCGTTATCATTATCCCAGCTACTGAAATTTCCTTTAGAATCATATATATCTGCAAAATATAGATCAGATAAAAAATCACCTTCTGGCCATTTTTCGTGACCTTTGTAATCTCTTATTATATTAGTATATCTAACAGGTACCCACCATGTCTCAGTTTTTGATTGGTCTTTTCTTCCACCTATAAGTAAAACATAATTTATATTCCAACTTTCTTTTGCATATTTTATAAAATATTTTATTTTTTCAGCATCATCTCTTCCTTTTAATAAATCTTGATTGTAAATATCTTCAATTGCTACTGCCTTTGTTTTTAAATCATTTTTATTTTTATGTTCTACCAGTGGTGTTACATATTCTAAGAATTTATTTGGCGTTATTATTAAAAGGTCGTATTTATCCTCATCAAATTCTAGAAAAACATTTGATCTTTGATTTTGTATTTGAATATCTTTTCCAGTTATGAGAACTATCGATAGGTTTTGTGTTAGAAATAGAAAAATGATTATTAATGAAATTATATTTGAAATTCTCATCCAAAAGTTAGTAGAGTTATTCAATTATATAAATTTTATCATTATATAATATATTATTATAATTTTATTAAAAATATTATAAATTTTAGAGATTACATTATAGGGATATACACCTGCATATGCACCTGATTACGATATGTTTATATAAGAGTATACACATTATTTTTGTTGCGGAATATAGGGTTGAGATGGGATGAGAATAGATCGTCGTTTGATGTTAATAGTAGTTGTACTTGTAGTTTTAAGCATGACAATGGCAACTCAATATGCCACAACTAAAGTTGGATATTCATATGGAATTGTTCACCCAAGTGACGCATCAATCAGATATATTGGTTCAGATAATGCTTCAACGGGTGATGGTTTTAGAATATTGCGTATAGATGGAACTAATGCAACAACTGGGGTTTTAACGCTAAATTTTGGAAATTTTTCTTTGGATTATGTAAATAAAACATTTACTGCTGCTTTTGGTATTGTTAATGAAGAACCTTATGCCGTAAACATCACACACATAAATGTTACATCGACAACAGATAGTATATTACAAATTTGGTTACATGGAAACAGAGATGCGATAATAGAAAACGATGGTACAAGTGTTTTTATGTGGGACAGAACAACATCTATCAGTCCAGCATCAACAACAGCATGGACATTAGGAAGAGGAGATAGTGATTCTACAACAATAAGATATAATGTATCTGATGCAACTAGTGAATATAAAACACCTTGGGATACCGATAAACATGTACGATATTCAATTGATGATAGTGGTATAGCATGTGGTATTGGTACAAGTGGTAGAGACGCTACTAACGCTTCAGATTTTGTATGGGTACAAGTTTCACTTAGGTTAGGAGCTGCTACACAAAGTGACACAGGTACAATATATATACACTTTGAAGCAGATACAACTTGGGGTGAAGAATAAAGAATTTATTTTTTAACCAAATGGAAATGCATCCATTCCTATCATATATTCAATTGGAACTTTGTCATCTGTAAAAAAAATTGATTCATCTGATTTTTTATATTCTTCTAATTTATCATGAACATCTGTAAATATCAGTTTTAAATCTATTTTTTCATTATTTGATACATCTTCAGAAAAAGGTATGTTATCACGAGCAGTCAAAACAGCTTGTTTTATTTCATCAATATCTGTTTGTTGATTTGAGGCATATAAAAAAGTATTATGAGAATAAGTTGGTATTAGTTTGTATACACTAGGAAACACCTCAAAAATTGTATTAAAAACAGCATCAATTGTCCCTTGATTGTAAGTTACAATATTAATACATATACATCCATCGTCATTTAATATAGATCTAACTTCTTTAAAAAATTCAACTGTTGCCATATGAAAAGGAATATATGCATCCCTATAAACATCAACAAAAACTATATCATATTTTTTTTCAGTTTTTTTTACAAAAAGCCTTCCATCCGAAGCAATAGAATTTAGATTATTTTCACCCATATCAAAATACTTTTTTCCAACTTCTATAACTTGAGGATCTATTTCTACACCATCAATTTGTATATCAGGATACGCATGGATGAAAGAATTAGAACAACTTCCACCACCAAGTCCTAATATAAGTACATTTTCTGTATTTTCATTCATCGAGGTAGCAACTAAAGGGTAATCAAAATAAGTGTTAGTAAAATGTTTATTATCTATTTTTAATGACCAAATTCCACCCGCAAGTCTACCTTTAAGATAAGTTCGTTCTCCAGAACCAGCAACAAAAACATAGGAATATGGCGTTTCAGTTTCATAAATTATTTCTTTATCATTAAAAATTGTATTTTCTGCAATTTCAGCAATTGTTGGATATTTAATAAAAAAAATAACAGATAGAACTATACATACAATAATTAAGCTAAATATCCTTTTTAAAAAATCTATTTTTTTTGTAAAAAAAAGAGAGATAAATGAGATAATAATTAACAATAAAGAGAAAAAAATAATAGTAAGTTGAGTTCCGATCAACGGTATTAAAAATATACTTGGTAAATACACTCCAATAATACTTCCAGTTGTTGAAACAGCATAGATTCTACCAGATGTTTTACCAACTCCATCTATCTTTTTTGAGTTAATTCTTATTGCATAAGGAACAATTGCACCTAAAAAAATCGTTGGAAATGAAAAAAGAAGTATGCATGCAAATAAAGATAAGAAAAAATCATTGGATGATGAAGTCATTATTGCTTGAACAGAAATTGGTAAAATAAAAGATGAAAATAGGGGTATTAGACCTATCAGTACTCCAGATATAAGAGAAAAGGTGTAAAAGTATGTTTCATTTGGATGTTTATCTGCAAATCGTCCACCAAGAAAATATCCAATTGACAAAGATATCAATATAATTCCAATAATATTAGTCCATACAAATAGAGATGCCCCAAAGAAAGGCGCTAATAGTCTTGATGCTGAAAGCTCAACACCCATTGTAGATAATCCGCATATAAAGACTGTTACATACAATAAAAATTTTTTATAATCTCCCATTTTCTAATTATTTAGTAGCAGAAAATAATATTTAGATTTTAGGTTTTAATTTAAAATAATATTTTTTAACATTAAATTATTTATAATATTGGACAAATATCTATGCTGTAATAGTATAACAATTAGTTTTTATCGAGGAGGAGATTCCAATAAAAAACATAAAAAAATTTACTGTGATTTTAATTATATTTCTTTTTTATTTTGTTAGTGGTTGTATAGATAATGATGAAAAAAGTAAATTTTTAGGAACATGGATATCTGGTGATGAAACCGAAGAATATGAATTTACATTTTATGAAAATAATTCATTCTACAGCTATTATGTATATCATTTTAATGACGGAACAAATGAAAACCATAAAGGTCGAGGGGAATATGAAATAACAAATGATCAAAAAATAAGAATGTTTACATCACATGGAATGGGTGGAGCTTATGACGAGGAAACATATTCTTATGATTTTATAGACAGTAATCATTTAGAGTTGACCACCAGTACAAATCAAAAATATGATTTAATAAAAGTAAATTAAAAGTTAGAGAGGAAAGATATGAATATCAAATTAATGTTATTTATTATCGGCACATTGTTTTTTTCTATTTTATTTTGCGGTTGTTTTAAAGATGTAAGCTTAAATGAGAGATTCATTGGTAACTGGGAGACTGCGGGTGGTTTAGAGCTCATATTTTATGATGAAGAATCATGTAAGTTCTTAGGAAGTGAAGGAAGCTGGGAAATTGAAAATGATACAATAATATTAGTATTAAGATTTCAAGATGGAAAAAACACAATGAGCTTTGACTATGATTTTTCAGATGATTACAAAACACTAACTTTATCTTATGTTATTGGAACAGAAACTGAGTATATATTTAAAAAGATCGAATAAAACGATTTTTAGTTTTTAAAAGAATTATAAAAATACCATAACCTATATATATCAAAATATATATGTCTTATAGTTGATGAGGAGGTATGGGCTCTAACAAAAAAGTACTTTCTGTAAAATATAAATTATATTAATTTATCTATTGTTAAAATTGGAAAAGTATACTATATCTCTTCTTTAAAATATATTAGATTAGGGCTGGGATGATACTAGTGAGAAAAAAGCTTGCAATAATTGCGGTTTTAGTTACAATCTCTATGGTACTTGGTGGATTAAGCTCTAATATGTTTTATGGAACCCAATATATGGATTCAAAAAAAGGCTATGCTTATTCTGTTTCAGCATCAATAGATTGGTGGGATTGTAATTGGTCTTATTGTAAAAAAATAACAATTGATCATACAAAAGTTCAATCTGATCAAACAGATTTTACCGTACTTATACGTCGTGATACCGACTCAGATTTAGCCTCACATGCACAATCAGATGGAGGAGATATAGCTTTTGTTAATCAATATAATACCACTCAATTTAATCATGAGATAGAAAATTATGATAGTTCCACAGGTGAACTAGATGCATGGGTAAAGGTATCTACTGTTTCGTCAAGTACAGATACAATTTTGTATATGTATTATGGAAATCCCACTTGTACTGATCAATGGAATATCACCGCAACTTGGGATAACAATTTTCAGATGGTTCAACATTTAAATGAAAGCTCTGGAACACTTTATGATTCAACAAGTAACGATAACGATGGGACAAACAATGGCGCATCATATAACTCTTCTAGTAAAATAGATGGAGGATATGATTTTGATGGAAATGATAACATAACAGTTGATGATAGCAGTAGCCTTGATATATCAAGTACAATAACTCTTGAAGGTTGGGTAAAAGATCCACCTATCAATTTTTTAAATCTTAAAAAATCAAACGTAAAAATAGTTGATAAAAAAGAAGAAGAAATCACAATTTTACCTAACAAAGAGTTTTTTGTTGAAAGAACTTTATCTTCAGATAATAATGTCGAAGTTGTTTTTGCAGCTCTTTATACATCAGATGTAAAATTAGAAGATATGACTATCAAAGATGAGGCAGTATATTCAAGTTCTTATGCTAGTAACAAACCAGTTCTTAATATTGAAAATAAAATAGAAGAAATCAGAGAAAAACTTCCAGATAAATTAAAGGACCTTCAGAATGTTGGCTACTCAAAACCTTTTGTTGTTGAAAGCAGCGCAAAGATTAGAATGAAATTTTTTAGTGGAGAAGATGGTTTTGATTCGGATAGTCGAATAAGTTATCTAGTTTTTTCTGTTGATGGTAGCTATGACTTTGAAACTACAACTCATCTAAATAATTTTGATGTTGCAAGTTTTATTGATCCTATTTTTATGTTTAGATTTATAGCAGGTTTGTTTTTAGGTGGAGATAAATCAAAAGAACATTCTTTTGAAGTTGTTTCTACAGATGATGCAAAAAACATGATAGAATCTAATGAAGAGATTGTGATAATTGATGTTAGAACAGAAGATGAATATAATTACGGTCATATTCATAACGCTATTTCTGCGCCTCTTTCAGATATAGAAAATGAGTCATATATAGATTCAAATTTAAGTGAATTTAAAGATAGTGAAATTTTAGTATATTCTAGAAGTGGTTTTCAAAGTGAACTTGCATGTGAAAAACTTTTAGAAAAAGGGTTTTATAATCTTTATAATCTTGAGAAAGGTCTGTATGACTGGAACATTAAAGGATATAATATAACAGATATAAATCTAATAGATGAAATTCATACTAGAATCTATGAAGATTTAAAAAATGATACTTCCGCATTTTTGTTTTTTTATCATTATGATTATTACGAATACTGCATAAATCAAAAATTGATTGTTGAGGAACTATCAGATGAATATGAAGAAGATATAGATTTTATTTTTATTGATGGGGAAAATGATTCCAATATCGCTGATAGATTTGATGTTAGATTTTATCCAACGATGTATCTTGTTGTAGATCATAATGATCTAGGTTTTTTATATACTGAATTTGATGAATTTAAAAACAAAACTTTTCTTGATGAAGCTTTTAATTTTACAGTAAATAGTACAAGTTATGCTAATCCTTTATATAGTTGGCAAAGAAGTCTTTTTATTCATCATCGCATGCCAAAAATTGAAATTGAAGTCGGAAAACAGATGGTTCATCTCGGTCAATCTCGAATAATTGTTAGCTATAGAAAATCTATGGAGGATGATTTTGAAGAAAATACCAAAAAAATTGAAGAAACAGGTTTTATTCCTACTTCAAAGATTCCTGATAAAAAATTTGTTGCTGGAGCTGTAACAGCAAGTGTGTTTGATGAAATTAAACAGAGTAGTGATGTTGAAGAGATCTATTTAGATAATAAATTTACTGTTTTTTTAAATGAAAGCCTAGATATAATTGATTTTTATGATGTAAAAAATGAATTTAACTTAACAGGTGAAGGAATTAAGATTTGTATACTTGATACAGGAATTGATTCTTCTATTGTAAACTATAGTGGCGGTTATGATTTTATTAACGATGATGAGGATCCTTTTGATGATCATGGACATGGAACAAAAGTTGCATCTGTAATAAAAAACATATCACCAAGTGCAGATCTTTATGTTGCAAAAGTAATTGATAAGGATGGTATAGGTTATGAGTCCACCGTAATGGAAGGATTAGAATGGTGTATAGACCAAAACCCAGATATTATTAGTTTTAGCATAGGTACAAATGCGACAAGCTCTGGTTTTTGCGATTCAAATCTTCTTGTAAGTATGTGTAATAATGCATCAAATGATGGTATTTTTGTTCTTGCATCTTCTGGAAATGATGGCAGTATTAATCTTACAGCACCTGCCTGTGGATCAGGTGTTTTTTCTGTTGGAGCAACAGACGATTTAGATAATATCGCCAGTTTTTCAAATGTAAATCCCACGCTTGATATTTTTGCACCAGGTGTAAATATAACAACTGAAACTGGTGAAGATAGTGGTACATCAATGAGTGCACCACATGTCGCAGGAGTAGCTGCTTTACTTTTAGAATATGAAGATATAAATCAAGTAGATTTAAAATATCGATTGAAAAGCACTGGAAAACCTATTGAACATATTTATAATGATACAATTACAGTTGATATTCCAAGATTAGACTTATACAATGCAATTACAAATAATAAAGTCATGGAACCATATGATTATTCCTGGTGGTGGCAAGATGAACTATATTATGATTGGCAGAGTGATTCTGGCTATGATCCTTTAGCTACTTGTTTTCCAGCAGGAACCAAAGTCACAATGAAAGATGGTAGTTTTAAAAATATTGAAAAACTTAAAGTTGGAGATGAAATTTTATCGTACGATCTAAAATCTAAAAGCATTATATCAAATTCCGTAATGAGCTTAGAATCACCTGTAAGAGAAGGAATATATGAGATTAATGGAGGTGTTATTTCTCCGACTCGTGATCATCCTTTATACATCAAAAAATCTGATGGCAGAGAAGGATGGGGTGCGATAGATAATATTTATTCAATGGAAGTTCATAAATTTGATTTTTTTGTTTTTCCTATAGAGATTGGAGATAAAATATTAACATCAGAAGGATTTTATGAAGAAATTCAAACAATTGATTTTATTGTAGGACCCATTCAAACTTATACAATAAATGTTTGGGATCCTCACACTTTCTTTGCAAATAGTTTTATTGTCCATAATTGTGAATGTTTTGTTCCTGGGACAAAAATAAACCTAGCAGATGGAACATATAAAAATATAGAACAGATAAAAATAGGAGAACAAGTTAAAGTATACAATGAGCAAAATAAAACCATAGAAAATGCTTTTGTAAACTCAATAAGAACTAAACAGCATAACAATGTACATGAAATACATTTTGAGGATGGATCTATTATAAAACCAACAGCAAATCATCCTTTTTTAACAAAAGAAAAAGGATGGGCAACAATAAGTGGACTTGATGAACTTGGAATGAATTTAAATATACTTAACATTGGGGATCATGTGTACCAGTTACAAACTGACGGAAAAATACAAGAATTGAAAATAATAGATATTTTGCCAATAGAAGGTGAGTTTCTAACATATACTTTTGTTGATATGAAGTATGGTACATTCCTTGCCGAAGATGTAGTTGTTCATAATTGTGCCTTTCCTTGTTGTTTTATGCCTGAAACTAAAATTAATCTAGCAAATGGTAGTTATGAGTATATTGATAAAATAAAAGAAAGTCAATTAATAAAAGTATTTAACGAAGAAACAGGAGGAATCGAGGATGCACCAGTAATTCAAATGTCGGCATCGATGCATAATGATGTATATGAATTATATTTAAGTGATGGGCGAAAGTTAAAACCAACAAGCAGTCATCCTTTCTGGACGAAAGAAAAGGGATGGGCAACAATAAGTGGCAGAGATGAACAAAATATGAATGCGGATAAACTAGATATCGGGGATCATTTATATAGAATGGAAGTAAATGGTTCACTTAGTGAAGTGGAAGTAATAGATATTGCTGCGATTGTTGGAGATTATTTGACATATAATATCATAGATATGAAATATGGAACTTTTATAGCTGAAGATATTGTTACGCACAACTCTTTATTACCAGGTACACTCATAAGTATGGCAGATGGTACATATAAAGAAATTCAAGAGGTAGAAGTTGGTGACATAGTAAAAGTTTTCAATGAAGAAACAGGAAATATAGAGATAGCACCGGTAAATAGCTTGCAAAAATCATGGCATGATGATATATATCAACTATTTTTTGAAAATGGAATAACACTACCCGTATCATCAAATCATCCGTTCCTTACGAAAGAAAAGGGATGGGCAACTGTCTCAGGGTTTGATGAAATGGGAATGAGTGCAGGTAAATTAGAGATTGGTGATTATGTATACAATTTGCAGGATAAAAATAATTTCGAAGAAGTAAAATTAACAAATATAATACCTGTGAAAGGGGGTTATCTTGCATACAATTTTATTGATATGAAATATGGAACTTTCTTAGCAAAGGACATGGTAGTACATAACTCTGAATGCGTAATGCCTGAAACAAAAATCACAATGGCAAACGGCAGCTACAAACAAATAAAAAACATAAAAATAGGAGACCAAATAAAAGTATACAACGAAAAAACACAAAAAATAGAAAATGCAACAGTTAAAAACGAAAAATTCAAAACAATACACGACAACGTACACGAAATATTTTTAGAAAACAATATAACACTAAGAGTAGGGGATGACCATGCATTTTACACAAAAAATAAAGGATGGGCAAACATAAATGGGTTAGACAAATTGGGAATAAAAGCAAAAAAATTACAAATTGGAGATTATGTAAAATATAAATCACCAAGTGAAAAATTACAATGGATAAAAGTAAAAAATATCATACCAATAAGAGGAACATACGCAACATTAGATCTTATAAATATGAAACATCACACATATTTGATAGATGATTTTATAACACACAACACATGCTTCCTACCAGGGACAAAAATCACAATGGCAAACGCAACATATAAAAACATAGAAGATGTAAAAACAGGAGAAAAAATACTATCATACGACATAAACAACCAAACATACACAACAACCACAGTAACCAACCTACACAACCCGATAAGAGACGATGGAGTATACAACATAAACAATGGATACCTAAAACCCACATGCGACCACCCATTCTACGTAAAAAAACCAGACGGAAGAACTGTATGGGCATCAATAAATCCAGAAATGACAAAGATAGTATACCCTGCTCTATCAAGCATCATAGAACAACTAGAAATCGGAGACATGATGTACGCAGAAAACAACCAATGGGTAAAAATCAAAACAATAACACACGAACCAGGAACAAAACAAACATACACATTCAACGTAGATGCAAACGGAAAAGACGCAGATAACTACTATGCAAATGGAATGCTAACACACAACCAATGCGTGTGTTTCATGCCAGGGACAAAAATAAACCTAGCAGATGGAACATACAAAAACATAGAAGACATAAAAATAGGAGACATTATAAAGACATATAACGAAAGTAATCAACAATCACAAAAAATACCACTAAATCAAATACAGCAAACCATACAACAAACCATATATGAAATAAGGTTAAATAATTCAGAGACAATAAAATCAACAGATGCGCAATTATTTTTATTAAATAACAATCAATGGGCAACTATTCGCGGGACTACACCTTCAGGCTACAAATGTGAAAAACTAGATATTGGAGATATTATACAAAAGTTAGACCAAAATGATAATTTAAAAAATTATACAGTAAAAAATATTATACCAATACAAGGACAATTCACTACAATAAGATTGTTAGAAACAATACCCCCTGAAGCAATAAAAATCACGATGGCAGATGGATCTCTTAAAAATATACAAGATCTAAGTGAAGGAGATTTAATTTTATTATTTGATATAGAAAGATTGCAACCTAAAAAAGAGATACAAAATATCTATGAAAAAAATCTACATGCAACAATTCCCCAGTATTTTTATGAAGATAAACAAAAATATTTCCAAAATAAGAGTAGCAATCTTTCTAAGTGGGAAATTATAGATATTAAAAAAGAAACACAAACAGGTTTTTATAAAATTAACAATGAAGAAATTATAATTGATAAAGATCAACTTATTCTTACACAGAAAAATAACCAAATAAAGATTATCACACCAGTAGAAATGAAAATAGGTGACTACATATATAGCATATATGAAACATGGACAAAAATACAAGATATTAAATTTGACCAAAATAAAATATCAGACTACAAAATCAAGTTAAGACGGAATAATTCTCTAAATGAAACA